>Ga0157370_10000730_pt1 | contig 41278 bp, 43 predicted proteins | sample C35metaG_FD_113463 | JGI IMG/M metagenome (GOLD analysis project Ga0157370, IMG submission 113463) | Corn rhizosphere microbial communities from Kellogg Biological Station, Michigan, USA - C3-5 metaG | ecosystem: Host-associated > Plants > Roots > Rhizosphere > Soil | place: USA: Michigan... | reverse complement strand
GTGTGCGTCCGCTGCCCGCGCACCGGCAGCCCGCGGCGATGGCGAATCCCGCGATACGAGCCGATGTCCATCAATCGCTTGATGTTCATGGCGACCTCGGTGCGGAGCGCGCCTTCCACGCGATAATCGCGCTCGATGACCTGGCGCAGACGATTCACGTCCGCGTCACTGAGGTCCTTCACGCGGAGTTCCGGGCTGATCCCCGTTTCCGCGACGATTTTCCGGGCGACAGCGCGGCCGACCCCGAAGATGTACGTCAACCCGATCTCGACCTTTTTCTCACGAGGGAGATCGACGCCAGCAATGCGTGCCATTGGTCAGCCCTGACGCTGCTTGTGCTTGGGATTGCGCTTGCAGATAATGCGAGTCACGCCATTACGCTTGACCACCTTGCAATGCTCGCAGATCGGCTTCACGCTGCTACGGACTTTCACGGGCGCTCCAGTCAGTGATACCAGTATTCCAGTCAAGTCTTATAGGTTAACCGACTTAGCAGCGTAAAGCAAGGCGACATCGCCGTCAGAAATGAGAGCCCGTCTCAGAGCTCGGCACGCACCCGGCTGAGCGCTACCGCCGGGTCCGCCGCCTGGGTCACCGCGCGGCCCACGACCAGGTAGCGCGCCCCCGCCGCGACGGCCTGTGCCGGTGTCACCACCCGCTTCTGATCGTGCACCGCTCCCCCCGCGAGACGAACACCCGGAACAAGCAATGCCAGCGCGTCGCCATACCGCTCGCGAACGGCGGCCGCTTCCTGGCCACTACAGACCACGCCGTCCGCCCCCGCATCGCGCGCGATCCCGGAGAGGCGCAGCACTTCCGCCGGCACGTCGGTCACCACCCGCCCCCATGCCGTGCCGAGCTGCGAGGCGTCGAGTGACGTGAGCACCGTGACGGCAAGCACGCTGCAGACACGTCCCGTGGCCGCTCGGTGCGCGCCATCCACAGCCGCCGCGATCATGGCTTCGCCCCCGGATGCGTGAACGGTCAGCAATCGCGCGCCCGAACGCGCGGCCGCCAGCGAAGCGTCGCGCACGGTGTTCGGAATATCGTGAAACTTGAGATCCAGAAAGACGTCGCACCCCCGCGCCCGAAGCCGATCGACGATCTCCGGACCGGCAGCGGTGAACAGCGCGCTCCCGACTTTCACGAAATCACACGCCGCGCCAAGACGCGCCACGAGGGAGAGCGCCTCACTCGCGGACATCACGTCCAGCGCGACAATGACCCGGGCCGTCATGCCGGCCACCGCAGGCTGCCGCTGATCTCCGCGATGCTCACGCCCTCGCGGACGCACCACGCCGCGAGGTCGCGGATCACGCGCTCCGGCGTCGCCGGATCGCGCAGCGCCGCCGTGCCGATCGCCACCAGCGACGCTCCGGCCATGAGGTACTGCAGCGCATCCGTCGCGGACGTCACGCCACCCACTCCGATGATCGGGACCTCGACGGCCCGTCGCACCTTCCACGCCGCCAGCACGCCGACAGGAAGCAGCCCCGGCCCGCTCACGCCGCCCGTGCCGAAGCCGACGGCCGGCGAGCGCGTCTCGATGTCCACGACGAGTCCGGGTATGGTGTTGATCACGGTGATGCCATCGGCGCCCGCGTCCACGGCAACACGCGCCGCGCCGCCGATGTCCGGGAGCATCGGGCTCAGTTTCACGAAGAGCGGCCGTTGCGTGCGAGCCCGTGCATCGCGAACCAGCGCGGCCAGCACCCGCGGATCCGCGCCGAATTCCATACCGCCTGCGTGCACGTTGGGACAGCTCACGTTCAGCTCGAAGCCGCTCACCACCGCATCCGTAATGCCTTCCACCACGGCCGCAAAGTCCTCGACGCAGTCCCCCACCACGTTCACGAGCACGCGCGCCTCGCGCACGTGTTCCGCCAGCCACGGCAGTTCCGTGTCGCGCACGACGTCCAGACCGGGATTGGCGAGTCCGACGGCGTTGATCATCCCGCCGGCGAATTCCGCTACTCGTGGTGCCGGCGCACCATGACGCGGGCGTGGACTCACCGCCTTGGTCACCAGTCCGCCGAGCGCATCGAGTGACATGACATCAGCGAGCTCGCGGCCAAACGCCGCCGTGCCGGCGGCAAGAAGGATGGGATTGTTGAAGCGCAGGCCGGCGGCTGTCACGACGAGCGGATTGCTCACGGCCGGACGGAATCCCGCCGTGGCGCCCCGGAATCGGGTATCACGGGCACCGGCGCCGCGCTCGATCGCCGGAGGCTGTCGGTGTACTGCGCGAGTACCACGCGCCACGTTTGATCGAGCAGCGAATCGACGTGCGCTGCCGGTTTGAGTATGTCGACGGTCGAATCGCCTGATTCCACGTCACCGAACGCGGCCATCATCACGACCGGCTCGTGCATGTTGCCGACCCGGGCGGCCGCTCCGGGCGAAATCGAATCGTGGGGAAGCGCCTCCGCCGCGCCGAATGCCCGCGACACGAGGGGGGAGCGTGCGAGGCGCGTGACCTGCTGGAACAGGGCGCGCGAGAGCGCGTACGCCCGCAAGCTGTCCCGGGCGACCTCGGCCGCGAGAAAGAGTCCTGCGCCTGCGTCGTCATCCCGGGCATGCAGCAACTCCACGAGAAGCAGGTTGTGCACGAGCTGCTCGTGGAGCGCACTGCCGCCCATCTGATCGGCGCCCTGCTCAATGGCGGTGCGCACGTCCACGAGCGATGCGAGATCCCGAAGCGACAGCAGTGTGACCTCCGCCCGCGCGTTTCGCGCGACGATGCTGTCGCGCGTGAGCCGGCCGGCAGCCATGAAGTGCGCCAGCGCGATGGAATCATCGGAGGAGCGGAGCGCCAATTCACCGGTCAGCAGATGCAGCGCCGCGAGCGGGGCCGCGGGCGTATGCGCCGAATCGAACGCGGCGACGATCCGCTCGACTGCCGCAACGTGTCCGGCCTGCCAGAGCATCCGGAGCGACTCCGGTACGTCGGCGTGAAGGTCACCGCGCGCCGCACGGCGCTGCAGCAGCGATTCCGCGGACGCCCACTGGCCATGATCCAGATAGATTCGGCTGAGCTGCCAGTCGACCCGGCTGCGGCTCACGCCGTGCATGTATGCACGCACGGAATCGGGTTCACCAAGCACCGTCGACGCGACGACCGCCCAGAGCGATGCGTCGGCCGCGATGTGCCGGTCCGGCAGCGCAGCCAGCGGACCGACGAGTGCGCGCCCCTCCGCGTACCGCTGCGCGCGAATCAGGCATACACCGAGCGCGAGCGTCGCGCGGGCATCTCCCGTATCGCGCGCCGCCGCGCGCATGAGCACGGACCGCAACAGCGGCTCGGCGCGGTCGCAGTCGGACGACATGGCCAGCGACCAGCCGGCAATCAATTCGGCGCGCGCTGCCCAGCGGCCCGTGGGGTGATGCACGCGCACGGAGTCCGCGGTCCTGGCCGCCAGTCGATAGAGTGAATCGGCCGCCGCTGTGTGCCCGCTGCGCCTCATCGCGTCCGCGCGACGCTCGGCGCGCTGCGCATTGTACACGCCATTGAAGTAGGCGCATCCGGCCAGCGGCAGCATCGCGACCAGTCGCGCCACACGCCTCATCGCCGCGTGCTCCCCAGTCGGCGCTCGTATCGGCCGAGATACTCCTGCGTGGCGTCGGCAATCGCATCCGCCAGCTTGCGCTGGCTGGCCCGGTTCGTGATGAATCGCGCTTCATCCGCGTTGGTCCCGAACCCGATCTCGACGAGCACTGCCGGCATGTAGGCCGTCACGAGCACCAGGAAACCAGCCTGCTTCACTCCGCGGCTGGGACCGGGTTCCACATCGCCGAGGTGTTGCTGGATCAACGAGGCCAGTTCGCTCGACTCACGCAGATGCTCGTTCTGCGCCATGTCGTTGATGATGAAGTTGAGCGGATCATCCTTCGCCGCCTGGGCGCCCGTCTCGAAGCGCACGGACTGGTTTTCCATGCGCTCCACGCGGCGCGCATCTTCCGTCCTGGCCTCGGCCAGAAAATAGGTCTCGAACCCGCGTGCGGCGCCCGGATGCGTCCACGCGGGATTCGCCGCGTTCACGTGAATCGAGATGAACAGGTCGCCGTGGTGCTCGTTGGCGATGCGCCCGCGATCGGCGAGCGCAATGAGCGTGTCGGTCGTCCGCGTCATGACGACGCCGAGGCCGCGTGAACGGAGCTCGCTCGCCAACTGCTTCGCGACCGAGAGGGTGACATCTTTCTCGTGCATTTTCCAGCGCGCACCAATGGGCCCCGTCATGCCGTTGTCGGGTCCGCCGTGGCCGGCGTCGACTACGACAATGCGCTTGTGGTCGCCGCGGGCCGATGGACGACCGAGGGAATCGGCGCCGACCCGGAGCCCCGTGTCGCTGACAGCGGCGTACGGCGCAGCGGCAGGCGCCCAAACGGCATGTGCCGTGGCAGGCGAGGCGGCCGCTCCGAGCATCAGTCCGATCACGCCGATCCGCCTCGCGATCATCGCGCCCGCGCCGCCCGCGCCATTTCGCGCTCGTCCTCGCGCTGCCGCAGATCGGCGCGCTTGTCGTGCAGCTTCTTCCCCTTCCCCAGCGCGAGCGTCACCTTGGCGCGCCCGCGCGTGAAATGCAGGTCGAGCGGAATGAGGGCCAGTCCCTGGCGTTCCACCGCACCAATGAGCCGGCGGATCTCACGCCGATGCAGAAGCACCTTGCGCGTGCGTGTCGGGTCATGGTTGAACTGATTCCCCTTGTCATAGGGCGCGATGTGAGCATTGAGGAGCAGAACTTCTCCGCCATTCACGATGGCGTAGGCATCGGTGATGTTCGCCATGCCGCTGCGCAGCGACTTGATCTCGGTGCCCGTGAGCACGAGCCCCGCCTCCCATGTTTCAAGAATATGGTAGTCGTGGCGCGCACGCTTGTTCCGTGCGATGGTCGCCGTGGGCTCGGCGTCGGACCGGGGCATCGAGGACATGATGGGTAACCGCGCAAGTTAGGCCTCCCCTTGGCGTTGGGCAACCAATTCGCGTTGACTTGGCGCACTGCCTCGGGTAGGTTACGGCCGCAACGCCGAAGTGGTGGAATTGGTAGACGCGCTGCGTTCAGGGCGCAGTGGGCGATAGCCCGTGGGGGTTCGAGTCCCCCCTTCGGCACTCAACTCAACAGGAATGCGAACGGCGTGCCGGTCACGCCGTTCGCATTCGCCGCATCAGGGGAATCGTGGCGAGCGCACGGCCGCCAGCGACGAGGGCGCGACGTCCTCCGGGAGCGACGCCAGGCCGAAGTGCTCGCGGAGCGCCGAATTTGCCTCCTCCAGATAGCGGGACAGCAGCTCCGATGCGCGCATGACGTCCTCGGGCGCGACGGCGTCGCGGCGGCCGGCAAATTCCAGCAGCCGCCTCCCCAGGTGCCAGCCGCTTCCCGCGCCCTCCCGGTTCGACAGCGCCGCCGCATAGCCCGTAAGGCGCGCGTTCAGCTGGCGCTCCGCCATGCGCAGCTTTCCGGCTGCCACCGCGGGATCCCGGGCCAGAGCCTCAGCCAGCGCGTGCGCCACCACCGAGGCAGTCCGGTCATCCAGTGCGTCACGCTGCGCGGACAGCAATCCGAGTGCCCGGCGCGCATAGCGCAGCTCCCAGCATGCGTGGTCCCGATCGCCGTGCGTTCCCGCGAGAGCGAGCCAGGCGACATCGCTCGCATCCGGCTCCGCTCCGAGCACCGCGACGTAACTCGCGGCTCGCCGCGTCAACTCTCGCGAGGCCCGCCAGTTCTGCCAGAGGGGGCGGCGCATCACGCGACGGGGAACGCTGTCAGTCCTGCAGTACGGGCAGCCCGACGCGCTCGCGAACTTCCGGCTCCGCGTACATCAGGTCCGCCAGTGTGACACTTTCGAGCACGGCATCGATCTTCTGCTGGAGCAACAGCCACACCGGCCGAATGCTGCACGCGTGAGACGCCGCACAGCGTTCGTCGTCCACCGGGTGGGATACGCAGTGGAGATCGAACGTGGTGAGCTCCGACGCCTGGATGACGTCGCGTACGGAGATCTCGCCCGGGGTGCGCGCCAGCGCGTAGCCGCCACGGGCGCCACGGGTGCTGTGGATGAGTCCCGCCCGGCGGAGCCGCAGCAGAATCTGCTCCACGTACTCCGCGGGCAACCGTTCGCGCTCGGCGATATCGCGCCCGGCGGCCGGGCCCTCCTCCGCGCGATGAGCCAGGTGCAGCGCGCAGATCAACCCGTACTCGGCCCACGTGGTGATGCGCATAGCTGGACGATAGGCGGCCACGCGAGAGCGGGCAAGGGTCGTCGTCGTGCCCGGCGCCGCGCATGACGCAGATCCGCGGCCGCGCGCTCCCGGCACGGTCCGCGCTCGGGCACCGCAGGCAGCCCCGTACATGAATTTTCAGGCACTGCGATTCATCCGCGGTTGCGTGCAGCGCACCGTGCCCCCTGCGAACGGCAGGACAGGATTTCAGGATTGGCCGGATTCACAGGATTCCCACGGAGCCGTTCCCAAAGCAGTTGCGGTCATTCAGCCAACGGAGGGAAACTTTGGATCCCGCCTCCCACCAATCCTGTCAATCCTGAAAATCCTGAAAATCCTGTCTCAATTCCGCCGGCCCTGTGAATTCTGTCCGCTACCTGATGCCGATACCACCCACCTCGGTACGCCTCGAACATTGCGAATGCGGATACGCGAGGATCACGGGCGGCTGTCGTCCCCCGGCACCCCGATCTCCGTCATCTTCCGCAGATCGAGGATGGCATCGATCTCGTTGTCCGGCAGCACGTGCTCGCGGTGGACCAGTTCGCGGATCAACGTATTCTCCTTGACCGACTGCTTGCTCAGCTCGGCCGCGCGCGCATAGCCGATGCGCGGCGCAAGCGCGGTGGCCAGCGCCGCCGAACGCTCGAGCCAGTAGGCGCACTGCTCGCGATTGGCCTCGATGCCCCGCACGCAACGTTCCGCGAGCTGCGTCATGGCGCTCGTCAGGATCATGACCGAGAGCATGACGTTGTGCGCAATCACCGGCATCATCACGTTGAGTTCGAGCTGGCCGTGCTCCGCCGCCACGGCGACGCACAGGTCGTTCCCCATGACCTGATAGCATACCTGGTTCACCATCTCGGCCATGGATGGGTTCACCTTGCCAGGCATGATGGATGACCCTGGCTGCACGGCCGGCAACACGAGCTCATCGAGGCCGGTGCGCGGACCGGACGCCATGAGTCGCAGATCGCTCGCGCACTTGCTGAGGTCCACGGCCAGCGTGCGCAACTGCGCGCTGAATGCCGCCACGTCTCCCATGCTCTGCATGAGCTGGATCCGATCCGAGCCGGCCCGCAGCGCGAGCCCGGTGAGCTCGTGCAGATGGCGCACCATGAGAGCGGGATACGACGGTTCCACGTTCACCCCCGTGCCGACCGCGCTGCCGCCAATACCCAGGTCGCGCAGGTAGTCCGCCGCCTGAGCGAGGCGCTGGATATTCCGATCGATCGTGCCGCCGTAGGCGTGAAACTCCTGACCCAGGCGGATCGGCATCGCATCCTGCAGGTGCGTGCGGCCACTCTTGAGCACATCGTCAAACTCCCGGCCCTTCTCGAGCAGACTGTCACGCAACTGCACGGCGGCGCGGCCCAGCTCCGTCGCGAGCGCGAGGACGCCGATCCGGATGGCGGTGGGGATCACGTCGTTGGTGGACTGCGCCATGTTGACGTGGTCGTTGGGGTGTACCGGCGCGTATGCCCCGCGTGGAGCGCCCAGGATTTCATTGGCGCGATTGGCCAGCACCTCATTCACGTTCATGTTGTGCGACGTGCCGGCGCCGGCCTGATAGACGTCGACGACGAAGTTCTCGCGGTGCTGTCCCGCGAGCACTTCATCCGCCGCCTGGATGATCGCGTCCGCCAGCCGCGCATCGAGGCGACCGGTTTCGCGATGCGTGAGCGCGGCCGCCTTCTTGATCCAGACGACCGCGGTGACGAACATGGGCAGCGGACGCAGACCGCTGATGGGAAAATTCCGGGTCGCTCGCACGGTCTGTACACCGTACAGGGCAGTCGCGGGAACGGCCAACGAGCCCAGCGGATCCTTCTCGGTGCGGACGGATTCCGTCATGGCGGATTCGGTGCGGTGAGCGGCGTCGCCCACCGGCGGCCAGTCGGCAGCCGGTGCTAGGGGAGCGCCGGATAGTTGACGTTGAGGTGTCCAATCACGAGCAGGCCGGCGTTGCCCGACGACTGGAACGTGGTGCGCCATTTGTACGAGATGAGCGAACGCGTTCCGGGATTCGCATGCTGCCACTCCACGGTGAGATTCTCGGGCACTTCAGCGCTGCCGGTGTCGAACACCGAACAGTAGATCTGCCGGTCCGGTTGCGTCGCGCCAGGCGTGACGGAATATGGCAGCGCAAACACCATGGCGGTGCCGACCCCTTCCGCCGGCGTCCAGGTCACGTCGAGCGGACCATCGGGCGTCGGATTGATGTGGGCAAACGCATAGAGTTGCGGCGTCGGCGCCGTCATGCTGGTCGCCGGGAACCCGCCACTGGCTCCGGGTACGGTGATCGACACTGACGCGCCCGGCGTGATGGGCATTGGCGCACCCTGCAGAACATACGACACCAGACCTCCCGACGTGTCCGGCACCAACTCTCCGGTGGCGGATCCGATCTGCACCGTCACGGGCGATCCGGCATCGAGGAACGTGGTTCCACTGCCGTTGCCCGTCGGCATGGGATAGTCCGTCGTCACGCACGAATCGGTTACGCTACGACTGTCGGGCAGTGTGAAGTTGGATGCATCGAAAAACGAGCCGACAGGAGACGTGACATATGCGCCATTGGTGCCCGGCGACGCGATGATACCGACGACGCCCCGCGGCACCGTCGTGGGGAGATCGGTGGAGAGACTACAACCCGCGAGCACTGCGCACGCTGCTCCGCCAATACGAGTCAATAGACGCATAACCAGGCCTCCTCACGGCTCACCGTCGCCGCGATAAACCGGCATGGCGCGTGCCGCGGACACCATCGCCATCGCGGCTGACAGCATGGCCAGACCCAGCACGAGCACGGCAAGCACGTGCCAGCGGCCGAATGCCAGTCGAATGGGGTCTGCATGGGGCAGCGATTCAAACCCGCTGCCGGCGGATTCGCGCAGCCGGTCCACGTGCTGCGTGATCAGATTCCCCGCCTCCGACAGGATGGCCACGCCCGCGGAGCTGAGCAGACGCGCGCGATGCCCCGAACGGAGTGTCGAGCGCAACTCCACCCAGAAGGCCAGGATGCCAGCAACCACACCCGCCAGCAGCAGCGCGGGAAGCGTATGCCCCACGAGTTGCCCGGCCAGCGACCGCGATGGCAGCACCTGGAATGCCGCTCTCGCGACCACGAGCGAAAAGAACAGCGCCGCGCCAAGCCAGAGCGAGAGAATCAGGGCATACGCCATGGCCGCGATGCGCGCGCCTCGCGCGCTGCGCCCCGCCTGCACCGCTGCCGCGTTCACGAGTGTCCCACGATCCGGACGCTGCCATTGAGAAACGGATTCGAGGCGCGCTCCGCGCCGATCGTGGTACTGGGGCCGTGTCCGGGGTACACCGTCGTGTCATCAGCCAGGGACATGATGTGCTCCAGCGAGGACACCAGCTCCGCCGCGTTGGCGAGGGGCAGATCCGTCCTTCCGACCGAACCGGCGAACAGACAGTCGCCCACGAACGCCACGCCCTGGCCATGTATCACGACATGTCCGGGAGCGTGACCCGGTGCCAGCATGATGGAAAACTCGAGATCGCCCACGCGCACCGTCTCGCCATCCGCCAGGGTGCAGTCGGCGCCAGGCGGCTGCTCGATGTGCAGGCCGAACATGAGCCCGTGTTCGGCCGCGCGGCGGTAGAGCGGCTCGCCATCCGGGTGCATGCAGACCGGAACGTCCAGCACGCGCTTGATCGCCGCGATGCCGCCGACGTGATCCATGTGCGCATGGGTGAGCCAGATCGCACTGAGCGTGGACCCGGAGTCCCGTACGGCGCTTAGGATCCGGTCGCCCTCCTCACCCGGGTCCACGAGCACCGCCCGGCGGCGGCGCTCATCCTCGACGAGATAACAGTTTTCCTGGATGGCGCCGACCGTGAGCGTCGTGATTCTCACTCTTCGGCCTCGAGCGTGGATGGCGCCTCGGCCGTCTCGAGCACCGGCGGCTCCGCACCGGGCACGTGTTCGTGCGCCAGCCAGCGTTCCGCTTCCAGCGCCGCCATGCACCCCGTGCCCGCCGCGGTGATGGCCTGCCGATAGTAGCTGTCCATCACGTCGCCCGCCGCGAATACGCCCGGCACATCGGTGCACGTGCGCCAGGGAGACGGCGTGATGACATATCCCGTGTCGTCGAGCGGCAGCTGTCCGCGGAGAAATTCGGTGTTCGGCGTGTGACCAATGGCAACGAACAGCCCGCTGCACTCCAGCACGCGCTGCTCGCCGGTGCGAACATCCTCGAGCCGCAGCGCCGTGATGGTGTCCCCGCCAAGCACGTCCACGATCTTCGAGTTCCACTCCACGCGAATTCGCGGGTGCGACAGCGCCCGCGCGGCCATCACCTTGGACGCCCGCAGCGAATCCCGGCGGTGTACGATTACCACCTCGCTCGCGAACTTGCTCAGATACGTGGCTTCCTCCATGGCGCTGTCACCACCACCGGCCACGCACACGCGGTGATTGCGAAACGCCGGCAGCGCTCCATCACAGACCGCGCACGCCGACACGCCGCCGCCGGTGCGCGCCAGCCGCTCCTCGTTGTGCAGCCCGAGCCAGTTGGCCCGCGCGCCCGTTGCGATGATGACCGTGAGCGCCTCCACCTGCGTTCCGTCGCTCGCGGTCAGCACATGCGGATGGCGCGCGAAATCCACCGTGGAGAACGCCTCGGACACCACGCGCGCGCCGAACCGTTGCGCCTGCTCCCGCATGCGGCTCATGAGCTCCTGCCCCCCGATGCCTTCGGGGAATCCGGGGAAGTTCTCGATGTCCGTGGTGAACATGAGCTGACCACCCGGAATCATTTCGCGGGTGGATTCCCCCTCGTACACCACCGGATTGAGGTTGGCGCGCGCCGCGTAGATGGCGGCCGTCCAGGCAGCGGGTCCGCTGCCAACGATGACGAGGGTTTCAGGATTCGGCATGTCCGGATTCGGCGAAGAGTGCAGGCCAGAGGCTCACGGCGCGGACCGTCCGGCGTCGATCGCCAGAACGTTGAGCGCCCCGTGACAGTGCGACATCGTGCCGATGAGCACCTCCACCGGCGTGCGTTCCCCGGCCTCGGCAACCAGCCGGTCTCCCGCTACGACGTCACGCGTATCGAACATTCCCACACCAAATGCACGATGCGTACAATGAACGATCACCGGTCCGGCGAGGTTCCGTCCGCGCGCGCGTTCGGCGGCCACGTAGGCGCGCACCGCCGGCGGGAGACTCCAGCTGCGCGGCCCGTGAATCGCGGGACACATGGCCGGCTCGATACAGTTGATCGGGCACATCCATTCGGCGAAGCTCACGTACTCGGTAAGGTCCGGCGCCCGGCGCTGCCAGGGAATGGCGGACTCGCGCCCCAGGGCATTGGTGCGAACCGGCCGATCGGGCCAACGCGCCCGGGCGCGCGTGAGCAGCCACTCATACATGAGATGCGGCATGAGCGGCGACGGCACAATGGCATCCGCGGTGCCATCGACCGTCTCCGCCGCACAGGCGAGATACTCGCCGAAGAAACCGGTCCAGTCCCGCGTGACGACAGTCGTCACGGCCGCCAGTTCGCGAAGGGCGCCCTCGGGAGTGCGCAGCGCATGCGCCACGCGGCAATCGGGGTCGCGATCCACCACCAGCAGTCGCGAGAATTCCATCGCGCCCGCCAGTCTTGCCTTCGCGAGCTGCTGGACATAATACGAGCCGTAGCAGCCGCCGCCCACCACCACGATCGTCCCGTAGTGCTGCATGGAGGAAAGGTAATCGGCTGGCGCGACTCAGCGGACGCTTCGCCCACCGTCTACGACGAGCACGTCGCCCGTCACGTAGTCCGCCTCGATCAGATACAACATCGCGCGGGAGACATCCGCCGGCTCTCCCAGGCGGCGGAGCGGAGTCGTCCGCACGAGATGCGCGGCGTCGTCCGCATCCCAGTCTGTGGGCAGCAGGACGGTACCGGGCGCGATGGCATTGACACGGATGTTCGGCGCGAGCGCGTGCGCCAGCGCCCGGGTCATGTGAATGACGCCAGCCTTGCTGGTGCCATGCGGAATGTACGCGGACCAGGATTCGAGTCCGGCCAGGTCGGCAATGTTCACGATGACGCCACCACGCTCCCCCATCACGCGAGCCGCCGCGCGCGCGCAGAAGAAGGGGGCGCGCAGATTGAGCGCGAACATCGCGTCCCACTGCTCCACGGTGATCTCCGCCAGCGGAGTTCGCCACATGATAGCCGCGGAATTCACGAGCACGTCGAGTGCGCCGAAGTGCGCGGCGACGGCATCGACGAGCGCATCCGGCGCGTCGGGATGACTCAGATCAGCCTGGACTGCCCAGGCGTCAGCGCCCATGGCTTGCGCGTCGCGCACCACCTCCCGGGCCTCGGCGGCGGATGCGTGGTAGTGAATGGCGAGGCGGGCGCCGCGCTCCGCAAGCGCGAGGGCCAGCGCGCGACCGACGCGCACCGCGCCGCCCGTGACCAGCGCCACCCGCCCGCGCGGATCCATCAGCGCGCGACTCGGGCCTCGATCCGCCGGCGCAACCTCACGCGACCCGCTGGCGAGCGGCCCGCACGTGCGCCTCCTGACGAACGAGCCACTCCTCGGGCACGTGCATGCACCCGATCGTCCGCGTCCCCTCCATCGCGCCATGCCAGTCCGACCCGCCGCTGGGAACGAGATCCAACTGTTCGGCCAGCGCGCCAAGTCGCGCGATCGTCTCGGCGGTGTGACTGGGGTGTCGGACTTCCACCCCATCCAGTCCGAGCGCCCGCAGCTCCGCCAGTCTGCTGCGCGTGCCGGCAGGTCCCGGGTGCGCCAGCACGGCGATGCCTCCCGCACCGTGGGCGAGGTGCACAGCATCGGCGATGCTCACGTGTTGCTTTTCCACGAACGCCGGCCGACCGGCACCCAGCAGTCGGTCGAACGCATCGCGAAGATCCTGTGCCCAACCGTTCGCAATGAGGGCCCTCGCCACATGCGGGCGTCCAATCGCGCCCGAGCCGGCCTGCTCCAGCACCTCCTGCATCGTGATGGGGATGCCGAGTGCGTTGAGCCGCTCCACGATCTGATGTGCTCGTCGCCGGCGCGCGTCTCGCAGCGCCGCGAGTGCTTCCTCCACGTCCGGCAGCCGCGACAGGTGCAGCGCCAGCAAATGCACCTCGCCGGCCTCATCGTGGGCGCTCAGTTCCGTACCGGCGATCACTCGAACCCCCAGCCGCTCTCCCGCCGCGCGCGCCTCCTCCATGCCGGCCACGGAATCGTGATCGGTCAGCGCGATGGCGACGAGACCCGCGCGCGCGGCGGCAGCGACCACGTCGGCCGGCGGACGCGAACCGTCAGAGGCCGTCGAATGCATGTGGAGATCCACGTAGTGTCGGGCCGTGCCCTCGCCCGGCGTCACCGGCTGTAGCCCGCCTCGGGAGACGTGAAGGAAGGCTGGGAATGCTCGAGCAGCCGTTCGAGATCGGCGTCCGAGAGTTCGGCGAACGACTGGTCGCGCCAGCGCGTGCCCTGCGGCGAGTAGCGCGTGACGCGCACTTCGCGGCCGGCGCCCTCGCCGGTGCGGAAAATCAGCGCGAACTCGTCCCGATTGTACGACGTCACGTGTTGCGACGGGAATACCTCCCACTGCTTCCCTCGCACGGTGATGCGACGTGTTGGCATCAGTCCAGCTCCACTTCCCGGTAGATGCGCATCGCGTCCATGATCTGATGCGGCGCCTTGCGCTGTGCCTGTTCGAGCGTCGGCGCGTCGTTCGCTTCGACGAACTCCATGAACGCCCCGGCGAGATCCGCTTCCTCGAACACCCAGAAGCGGCAGTTCGCGCTGGCGTAGTAGGCCCGCTTGGCCCGCAGCGAATGCAGAAATTTCGCGCGATCGTTCATCGGCACGATGGAACGTTGAATGGTCAGCGTACGCGCCATGCTCAGAGTCCTGTCTCTGGGAAGGTTTCGATTCCCTTCCGGACGAACGCGAGGAATTGATCGGCCACCGCACCATCCACGATGCGGTGATCGAACGAGATCGAAAAATACGAACACGTGCGAATCGCGATGGTGTCTTCTCCGTCCGCACCGGTCATCACGCGCGGCCGCTTCTCGATGGTCCCGACACCCAGGATGGCGACCTGCGGCTGGCTGATGATCGGCGTCCCCATGAGCGAGCCGAACACGCCGGGATTGGTGATGGTGAAGGTACCGCCCTGCACCTCCGACGGATCAAGCTTCTTGAGTCGCGCGCGATTGGCGAGGTCATTCAGCGTGCGCGTGAGGCCCGTGAGCGAGAGATCGTCAGCGTGCCTGATGACCGGAACGATCAGGCCCCAGTCGAGCGCCACCGCGACCCCGATGTTGTACTGCTTGCGCAGGATGATGCTGCTGCCGGCCACCGAGGCGTTGAGCAGCGGGAATGCCTTGAGCGCATCCACCACCGCCTTGATGATGAACGGCATGTACGTGAGCTTCTGTCCGCTCGCAGCCTCGAACGACGCGCGGTACTTCGCGCGGAGTCTGGCGACGCGGGTGAAATCCAGCTCCATGAAGCTCGTGACGTGCGCGGAGGTGCGCCGCGAGAGCACCATGTGCTCGCTGATGCGCTGGCGCATGACCGACATCGGCTCCACGACGTCGCCGGGCCACGGTTCCGGCGCCGGGCCCTGCGGCTCGACGCCGCCGGGTGCGTGCATGGACGGCGGCACCGCGCGCGCGGCGGGAGCCGGCGCGCCCGACTCGATGAACTGGAGGATGTCGCGCTTCGTCACGCGGCCGGCGACGCCGGAGCCCTGCATGCTGCCGAGCTCGATGCCGTGCTCCGCGGCGATCTTGCGCACGAGCGGTGAACTCCGCGTGCGCACGCGCGACTCGAAGGAGCTGCCGTTGCCGGCCGGGACCGCGGCGTGAACCGGCTCCGGCGCTGGATGGGTTGGCGCTGCGGGAACCGGATGCGATACGGATGGGGGCGCGGGAGTAGATTCGACAGCGGGGGGGCCCCCCCGCGCTGCCGCCGGCGCCGTCGGCGCCGCTGCCGCGACCGGCGCTCCCGCTTCGGTCTCCAACCGCGCCACGACCGTCTGTACCGGCACGGTCTGCCCTTCCTGCACCAGTATTTCCGCCAGCACGCCGGCGGACGACGCGGGAATTTCCGCGTCCACCTTGTCCGTGGAAATCTCGAAGATCGGCTCATCCCGCTTCACGGGATCGCCGACCTTCTTGAGCCACCGCGACAGCGTTCCCTCCGCGATCGACTCCCCCATCTGCGGCATGATCACATCGATGCGCGCCACGACTCAGCTCCTGTCTGAAGTCCCACCGGGTCGCCTCCGCCGCATCAGCCAGATGGCGACGCCGGGCAGGAGCACGACCCCGATCAATCCTCCGGTCAGCATATACACGAACGTGTTGCACACCGGCAGTTCGGGCGGCGCCACGCATCGTGTCAGTCCATCCACCATCATCCCGACGCCTACCGCAATCATCCCGCCACCAAAGAATCCTGGAATCGCCAGCAGACATCCGACGGCCAGCGGCGGGCTCCCGGTGCGCCGCGCCGCCGCCATCAGTAGGCCGCCAATCGCCGGGCCACCGTGACGATGTCCGACGTTTGCGGAAGCACGAAGTCCTCCAGTGGCGGCGAATACGGCAGCGGCACGTCGGCCGCCGTGACGCGCAGAATGGGTGCATCCAGCCACTCGAAGACATTCTCGGTGATGCGGGCCGTTACTTCGCCCGCGACTCCACCCGTCCGCGTGTCCTCGTGCACGATCATCACGCGATTGGTCTTCTTCACCGTCGCGAAGATGGCCGCATCGTCCATGGGCTGCAACGAGCGCAGGTCCAGCACCTCCACGGAAAGGCCGTCCTCCTTTTCGAGCTGCTCCGCCGCCTCGAGCGCCTTCCACACGGTGGCCGCATAGGTGATGATCGACAGGCTGGTGCCCTCCCGGGCGAGCCGCGCCTTTCCAATGGGCACTAGGTGGTCGCCATCCGGCAGCTCCTCCTTGATGCGACGATAGAGATACTTGTGCTCGAAGAAGAGCACCGGATCATCATCGCGGATGGCGGACTTGAGCAATCCCTTCGCATCGGCGGCCGTGGCCGGGTAGACGATCTTGAGGCCGGGCGTGTGGAGGAAGGCCGCTTCCGGGTTCTGCGAGTGGAACGGGCCGCCGCGCACGTACCCGCCACTCGGACCGCGCACCACGAGAGGGCACGGGAGGAACGCGCGGTAGCGCGCGGTGGCGACGTAGTTCGTGAGCATGTCGTAGGCGCAGGAGATGAAGTCAATGAACTGCATCTCGCACACGGGGCGCATGCCCATGTGCGCCGCACCGGCCGCCGCGCCAACGATCGCGGCCTCGGAAATCGGCGTGTCGATCACGCGCTGTGCGCCGAAGCGCTCGAGCAATCCGTCGGTCACCTTGAACGCCCCGCCATACGCGCCAATGTCCTCGCCGAGCATGAAGACGTTGGCATCGCGGTCCATTTCCTCGAACAGCGCCTGGCGAATCGCTTCCAGGTACGTGGTCTCAGCCATTGAAGGTCCCCCAGCTCGCTGGGCGTTCGTGCCCATCCACCGCGGAGGACACCCCGCGTCGATACCAGAGCGGCTCGGCCTGCGCGGGATCGGCGTAGACGCCACGCAGCGCGTCGTCCGGCTCCGGCATCGGCGACGCATCCGCCACGTCCGTCGCCGCATCGATTTCCGCCTGGACGCGCTCATCGATCCGCGCCAGTTCCGCGGCGGCAACACCCTCGGCCGCGAGCACGGCACTGTAGCGGTCGAGCGGGTCATTCTGCGTCTCCCATCGCTGAATCTCTCCCTCGGGGACGTACGACTGGTTGTCGTGCTCCGCGTGTCCCTTGCGACGATACGTGATCAGCTCGATGAGCGTGACGCCCTCGCCGCGCCGCGCGCGATCCACGGCGCGTCGGGTGACGTCGTACGTGGCAAGCACGTCGTTGCCGTCGGCCTGTTCGCCGGGAATTCCGTACGCCATTGCCTTGTCGCGAAGCTCACGGGCCGCAGTCTGCCGGCTCAACGGCGTGGAGTACGCATAGCCGTTGTTCTCGACAATGACCACCATGGGGCAGCGCTGCACCGCCGCGAAGTTGATGCCTTCGTGGAACGCGCCGGTGGAGGTCGCGCCATCACCGACATAGACCAGACCCACTCGTGCCTCACCACGCATCTTGAAGGAGAGCGTGATCCCGGTCATGACGGGCACCATGTCGCCCAGATGCGAAATCTGACCGACAAATCCGCGCACAGTGTCGCCGAAGTGGATGTTCAGTTCGCGGCCACGCGTCGGGGAATCGCCCTTCGCCATGTACTGGCGGATGATCTCCACGGGTTTGGCGCCCTGCACGAGCATTGACCCGAGATTCCGGATGAGCGGAGACAGAAAGTCGCCCCGCGTGCGATCGAGCGCGTACGCGCTTCCAACGGAATCCGCCTCCTGCCCCAGCGAGCGAAAGAGCCCGCCCACGACCTTCGTCTGGCGATAGAGATTCACCAGGCGCTCCTCGAGCGAGCGCGTGAGGCGCATGTAGTAATACAGCTCCAGCTTCTGCTCCCGCGAGAGGAGCGCGGATGGGCGTCGTCCGTCAGCCGTCTCCGGCCGGGACGTCGCGCGAACGCGCGTGGACGCACGAGCGGCCATCAGTAGGTCGGCGTGAGGGTATGCGCCGGATCGACCATGCGGTGCAGCGCCACGAAGAAGCGCTTCACGTTGCGATCGAGGCGGCTCTCTCCAGGCTGGTTCGTGTGCGCTTCGACGAACGTGTAGTGTCCGCCTTCAGGCCAGGCGATAATGGTCACGGCGCCGAGTGGCCCGGCGTACCGGTGGCCACGATCCGCGCCCGGCGAGGGCGCGAGCTGCAACGCGGGAAAGAACGCATCCGCCGCGGCCAGCACCTCGCCGGACGGCATGTGCGTACGAAAGTAGTGCCGCATGAAGGACTCAGGGAATCGAAGAGGTGTCAGGGAGCACCGACTGCATCCAGTCGGCCTGCTCGAGGGCATGCGTCGAGTCGCGCCGGAATCGGAGACCCATGGCCCACTCGCCAGACACGATGAAGTTGAGCTGCGCGGTGTAGGTCCCCAGCTCCTGGCCGGCCTTGAGTTGGTCCCAGGCTTTGACGCCCTGGCGTGTTTCCGCGTACAGAATGCCATCGCCACCCTGAATGGGCTGCTGGGTGTCCTTGTCGCGAATGACCAGCTTGAACAGCGCCGGCTCGCGCGCGAGCGGTGGCATGGGCATCGCGGAAACCCGGATCTGGTAATGATCCGTGAACGCCCGGTAATCGGTGAACTTTCCCGAATCCGACGGGCCGCACGAGAGTGCGGCGACGGCCATCAGGGCGACCAGCGCCAGACTCGGGACGCGCGTCATGATTGATAATACTCCATTCCGAGGTGCGTGATCTGCTCCTCACCCATCAGATAGCGCAGCGTATTCTTGAGCTTGGTCTGCTGAATGAAGAGGTCGTGCTCCGGATGCAGCCCGGGCGCGGCCATGGGGCTCTTGAAGTAGAACGAGAGCCATTCCTGCACGCCCTTCATGCCGGCGCGCTGCGCGAAGTCCATGAACAACGCCAGGTCGAGGACGATGGGTGCGGCCAGAATGGAATCCCGGCACAGGAAGTTGATCTTGATCTGCATGGGGTAGCCCATCCACCCCATGATGTCGATGTTGTCCCACCCTTCCTTGTTGTCGCCACGCGGGGGATAGTAGTTGATCCGCACGACGTGGGCGAAGTCCTTGTAGAGTGCAGGATACTGTTCCGGCTGCAGGATGGAGTGGAGTACACTGAGCTTGGACTCTTCCTTCGTCTTGAAGGAAGCCGGATCGTCGAGCACTTCGCCGTCGCGGTTGCCCAGAATGTTCGTGGAATACCAGCCGAGCAGGCCGAGCATGCGGGCCTTGAGCCCTGGCGCGATCACCGTCTTCATCCAGGTCTGGCCGGTCTTGAAATCCTTGCCGGCAATGGGCACGCCGCGGTCGTGCGCGAGCTGCATGAGCGCCGGCGTATCCACCGCGAGATTCGGCGCGCCGTTCGCGAAGGGCACGCCCTCCATGATCGCCGCGTAGGCATAGAGCATGGACGGCGCGATGGCGTCATCGTTGCGCTCCATGGCCTTCTCGAACTGCTCCAGCGTGGCATGCTGCGGGCCGGCCTTGATATAGATCTCGGTCGAGGCGCACCAGACGATGACCAGGCGGTCGAGCTTGTGCATGGCCTTGAAATCGCGGATGTCCTGCCGCAGTTGCTCGGCCAGATCGCGCTTCGTTTTCCCTTTCTTGACGTTGCTGCCGGTGATGCGCGTGATGTACTTGTTGTCGAACACCGCCGGCATGGGCTTGATCGCAGCGAGGAAATCCGCGATCGGGGCGATGTGCTTTTCCTCGAGCACGCCCGCCTTGCGCGCCGCTGTCAACGCGTCATCGGGAATCGGATCCCAGGCGCCGAACACCAGGTCATCCAGACCGGCGAGCGGCACGAACTCCCTGATGTACGGTGCGCGATTGTCCGTGCGCTTCCCGAGGCGAATCGTCGCCATCTGCGTGAGTGAGCCGATGGGGAGCGTGAGGCCGCGGCGCACGCTCTCCACGCCGGCCATGAACGTTGTCGCCACGGCACCAAGGCCGGGCGTGAGCACACCAAGCCGACCGGCAGCCGGTCGCGGAGCCTGCCGGTTCCCGACCGTGTTAGACGCCTGCACGTGATGAATCTCCTGTGACAATGGGGCGCGGAGCGGGAACGTCGCCGATCAATCGGCCCGGATTCGACGCCTCGCCCGCCGCGCGTGCGCGTTCCATGTGTTCGCGTCGCGCCGACCGGCGGACGGTGGAGATACGCTGCACCGCGGTGATCCACGCAGTAAGGGTCAACAAGACAATGATTGCCATTAACACGAGCCCGCCGAGCGCGAGCCCGAAAAACGCCTGCGGCGCCGAGAGCAGCACGACGCGCTCGGGGCGTTGCAGCAGCCCCACCTTTGCGTCAATCCCGAGCGCCTCGGCGCGCGCGCGGGTGTAGGACGTCACGAACGTCCCGATCATGCCCGCCAGGCAGACGACCATCATCGCCGTCCCCACCCGGCTGTGCCACGTGGCGAAGAACACGGCGACGCCACCCAGCACACAACCATCCGCGATCCGGTCCAGCGTGGAATCGTAGAACGCTCCGAATGTGGAGCTGCGATTCGTGCGCCGCGCTACCATGCCATCCAGCACATCGAACAGCGCCGTCAGGCCAAGAAACCATCCGGCCGTGCGAATGTGCCCCGTGCCATAGATCACTCCTCCGGCCACCGAACAGATCGTGCCGATCGTCGTAATGGTGTTCGGCTGGACCTCCCGGCGCACCAGCCACTCCGCTACCGGCTCGATGAGCCGCAGATAGCCACGGGTCAGCCAATCCGGTAGTACGGTCATGGGGTAGCGCGCGCACGCATTTCAGCGGTCCAGCGAAACACGGTCAGCCGTCCGAAACGCACGACGGGCTGGAGGAGTCCTCCAGCCCGGAAAACTACCCCATCGTGAGGATGTGAGCAACTCGCGTCAGGGAACGGCCCAGCGCAAACCGCTGGTAAACGCGACGTCATCCTTCGTGTAGGTCCGCGTGCCGTCAACCGTGCGCGCCTTGAGCGTCACCATGCTGCCCGACGGCACGCCACGCGCCGTGAGCGCCTGCGTGCTGTTGGGGCCGACCTGCCCCGCCAGAATGTCCGCGCCAGCACTCGTCACATAGACGTTCACCGGCTGCGTGAGATTGTTCGATACCTCGAACGAGACGTCCGCGGCCGCCGCCGGCGTCGGCGTCGGCGCGGTATTCACCTTCACCTTGCGGCTGCACCCCGCCACGACGACCATGAGCGCGATCGCGACAAAGGTCTTCATGAGCTGATCTCCTTGGAGAGAAATGTTAGGCGAGACGATAGACGACGTGAGCGACAAACGAAAGCTGAGCACCGCTTCCCGCAGGCACGCGCAGCGCGGCGCTTCCCGTGCCTACTTGTACAACCAATACTTCCTGCTCTCTTCCTGAAACCGGACGGCGGCGGGCAGCGTCGCATCGATGAGACTGTCCGGATCCGCCCCGCCCACTAACGCTTCCCTCGCAGAGGGCATGCCAACCAGCTGGTTAAACGATTTTATGCGGATGCGGAGCGAATCTCCATTGGTCCGACCGATCGCCCAGATCAGCGCCGCGCCCACACGCGTCGCCTGCACCCGGTCCCGGTCGGTGATCACGATGCGAATTCCCTGCACCTCGCGGCCGCCATACTTGTCATCCGTGGGATGGCGCGGCGTAAATCGCTCGGTCTCGAATCGTACGCCCGGCAGGTTGCGATCGTTCAGCAAGTCAACGGCACGCCGGGCGTCGAGCCACGGTGCTCCCACGTGCTGAAAGGCATCCGAGGTCCCGCGACCCACGGACACGTTCGTGGACTCGAGCCATACCACGCCGGGATACAGCGTCGCGCTCGCGAGCGATGGCATGTTCGGAGACGGTCGGACCCAGGGAAGACCGGTCTCGTCGAACCACATGGTGCGCCGCCAGCCCTGCATGGGAATCACGTGCAGATTGGCGCCGAGATGCAGCACATCGTTGTAGAACAGCGCGAGCTCGCCCATGGTGAGACCGTGACGCGACGGGATCGGGTAGAGCGACGTCGGCGTGGCCGAACGCCCGGCGCTCTGAGTGCCGGCATACGCAACGGCGCTGTCGAGCACCGGACCTTCCACGTGGACACCCGTGATGGGGTTGGGGCGATCGAGGACGAGCACCGGGAGCCCGTGACGCGCGGCGCTGCGCATCGAATAGACCATGGACGCTACGTACGTCCACGGGCGGGCGCCGAGGTCCTGCAGGTCAATGACGAGCACATCGAGCCGGTCGAGCACGCTGTCGGGCGGCGGCAGTGTCGTCGCACCGTACAGGGAAAAAACCGGGAGACCCGTGCGCGCGTCGCGCCCATTCGCCAGATTCGTGTGGTCCTCCGTACCGCGGATGCCATGCTCCGGCGAGAACAGCGCCGTGAGTCTGGGCGCGGCGACATCATCCGTCATCCGCGCGCCGGCCTGGTACAGGAGGTCGATGTCGCTCTGGCCGTGCTCATCGATTCCGGTCTGGTTGGTGAGCAGGCCAACGCGTTTGCCCGCGATCAGCGTTATGCTGTCAGTCAGGAGGACAGATATCCCTGGTCGGACATGTCCGCTCCTGCGTGCTCCACCAGCTTCCGCTTCAGGCGTGGCTGCTCCGCTGACACAGGCCAGCACGAGCACCGCTGCCATGACCCCACCAGCCCGTACACATCCATGCAACATCCCTGTCGCTCCCATTCAATGACGCTGGAACATACACTGGCCGCGCCACGCCCGCGCGTCCTCCCCGCGACCCTGCTGCTGCTGGGCATGGCTGCGTGCGCGAGCGCGCAGCAGCGCGCCGGTGGCGGTGCCGCCATGACCGTGTCCCCCGTTTCATCCGTTCGGGCCGCCGTCGCCGATTCGGTGGCGGGCGTGCTGCAGCGTGGCCTCGCCGACAGCGCCTACCCCGGCGCGTACGCCATTGTCGGCGACAGCGACGCCATCCTTGCGAGCCGTGGCGTCGGACATCTGGATTGGGCGCCGTCGCCGACACCAGACGAGAATACGCTCTGGGATCTGGCGTCCCTCACCAAGGTGATCGGCACGACGACGGCTGTGATGCAGCTCTGGGACCGCGGGCTCATCAAGCTGGACGAGCGCGTGCAGCACTATCTGCCCGAGTTCACCGGGCCGCACAAGGAGCTGGTCACCGTGCGCGATCTCCTCACGCATTCGTCCGGGCTCCCGGCGTGGCGGCCGTTGTACAAGGAGGCGACCTCACCCGCCGCGGCGATCGCGCTCGTGTATACGACGCCGCTGGACACACTGCCCGGCGTTCGCATGGTGTACAGCGACCTTGGCGCCATTCTGCTGGGCAAGCTCGTGGAACGCGTCAGCGGCCAACCCCTCGATCAGTACCTCGCCGCCCACGTGTTCGGGCCACTCGGCATGACATCGACACGGTTCCGCCCTCCGGCGTCCTGGCTCTCGCGCATCGCACCCACGGAGCGCGATCCGTGGCGCGGCCGGCTGATCCGCGGCGAGGTGCACGACGAGAATGCCTACGCGCTGGGCGGCGTCTCCGGTCATGCGGGGCTGTTCAGCAGTGCGCACGACCTGGCGCGTTTTGCGCAGATGTACCTGCATCGCGGCGAGCTGGGCGGTGTGCGCATCGTGAGCGCCGCGGCAGTCGACACCTTCACGCGCGTCCAGAACATGGCGTTCTCCAATCGGGCGCTCGGGTGGGAAGTGCCCAACGGCACGAACTCGGCGGGCCACCTGCTGTCGAATCGCGCGTTTGGCCACACCGGCTTCACCGGAACATCCATCTGGATCGACCCGCAGCAGGACCTGTTCATCATCCTGCTCACGAATCGCGTCGATCCGACGCGCGACAATCCGCGCGAAGGACCGGTGCGTGTTCACCTGGCTGACGCCGTGGCACGGGCACTGGCGGGGGGAAGGTAGGGGCCTCTCCCCACGGCCCCACCCTTGGGAATCCTCCACGCCCCAACACCCTTCCCCAGGCAATCGGGAACGGGGAATCGACCGCCCCACGCTACCCCGCCCCTGGGAATCGGCAATCGGGAATGGGGAATCGTGGGAATGGGAAATGATGAAACGGGGGGGCGGCGGCGGTGAAAAAAAGGCGGCGGGGTGTGGTGTGGGGAGGACTTCCTCCCCGATTCCCCATTCCCGATTGCCGATTCCCAAGGGCGGGGTAATTGGGCGTGGAACAGATTCCCCATTCCCGATTGCCGATTCCCATGTAACTTTATAGAGTACGAACCAGTCAGGGTGTGTCCCCTGTTCACATCACAGAGGTTTCGCATGAGCACAACACAGCAGCCCGCCGTCACGATCACCCTCACGCCTGGAGCGGCGGTGGAAGTCCGGCGCTTCATGGAGCAGGAAGGCGTCACCGCCGAGCAGGGCGGTCTGCGCGTGAGTGTGCAGCCAGGCGGGTGCAGCGGTTTCCGCTACGGGCTCCTCATTGAAGAGCAGAGCGCCGATGACGACGTGATCGTCGAGCAGGAGGGCGTACGCGTCTTCGTCGACCCGTTCTCCGCGCAATATCTGAACGGCGTCACCGTCGATTACGTCTCCTCCATGCAGGGTTCCGGCTTCACGTTCAAGAACCCCAACGCTACCGGCGGCTGCGGCTGCGGCAGCTCGTTCACCGCGTAACATTCGCGTGGCGCCTGCGCCCCGCCGTGGCTGACGGTGCGACGCGCCCCGCAAAGCCCGCGACTCCCTTCCGGATCGCGGGCTTTCTCACGTCCCACCTGCAATGACTCCTGAGGCGTCGCGCCTCGAGCTGCGCATTCCCGTCATCGTCGTCCCCGACCACGACACGCTGGGTCTCCTCGTGGCGCAGCGGATCGCTCACCTCGTGCGGGATCGCACGGCGGCGGGCGAGCAGACGGTGCTGGGACTCGCCACGGGGTCGACGCCGCTCGGTGTCTACCGCGAGCTTATTCGTATGCACCGTGAGGATGGGCTGACGTTCGCACGCGTGGTCACGTTCAATCTGGACGAGTACTACCCGATGGCGCCCGACAGCATCCACTCCTACCACCGGTACATGTGGGAGAACTTTTTCGCCCACGTGGACATTGCGCGCGACAACGTGCACATCCCGCGCGGCGATGTGGCCCGCGAGGACGTGCGCGCCGCGAACGCCGCGTATGAGGAGGCGATCCACTCGGCAGGCGGCATCGATCTGCAGCTTCTGGGAATCGGCCGCACCGGACATGTCGGCTTCAACGAGCCCGGCTCCGGCATGCAGAGCCGCACCCGTCTCGTCACGCTCGACCCGGTCACACGACGCGATGCCGCCGCTGACTTCTTTGGCGAGGACAGCGTGCCGCGTGAAGCGATCACGATGGGCATCGCGACGATCTTCGAGGCTCGCGAGATTCTCATCCTCGCCACGGGCGAGCACAAGGCAGAGATCGTGCGACGCGCCGTCGAGGAGGACGTGGATCACGAGGTGCCGGCGACGTTTCTGCAGCGGCACCGCGGCACCACGTTCTACGTGGATGCGTCGGCGGCGGAACGGCTCACGCCCATTGCCACGCCATGGCTCGTGGGTGAAGTGGACTGGACGCCCGCGCTCGCGGTACGCGCCGTGACGTGGCTGTCCCGCCGCTGTGACCGGGCAATTCTCAAACTCACCGGGCAGGACTACGCCGAGCATCGGCTCTCGTCCCTGCTCGCCTGCTACGACTCGCCGGGCGCGCTGAACGGCATGGTGTTCAACGTGCTGGGCGCCAAGATCCGGGGACGCTCCAAGCTGCCGCGCGGACAGCGCATTATCTGCTTCTCGCCGCATCCGGACGACGACGTCATCTCGATGGGCGGAATTCTGCACAAGCTGGTGCAGAACGGCAACACCATTCTCGTCGCCTACATGACGAGCGGGAACATTGCCGTGTTCGACCACGACGTGCGCCGCTATCTCGATTTTCTGGCACGGCTCGCACGCGATGGGTACGAGCCGACACACGACACGTCGGATCTCGTGCGGCGCGTGAGCGAGTTTCTTTCGCGCAAGGTTCCCGGCGACGTGGACACGCGGGACGTGCAGGACATCAAGCGCGATATTCGCGAGGCCGAAGCGGTGAGCGGCATCGCAGTCCTCGGACTCACGCCCAACGATGCGCGCTTTCTCAACCTGCCATTCTATCGAACCGGGCAGGTACGCAAGGATCCGGTGGGCCCCGCCGACGTCCGCATCGTCCGCGCGCTGCTCGATGAGTTCCAGCCCGACCTGATCTTCGTTGCCGGCGATCTCACGGATCCGCACGGCACGCACCGGATGTGCAAGGAGGCGATCGATCGTGCGCTCGCCGGGCCGCGTGCCGTCGCGGGCGGCGTTCCGGCGCCGGAAGTCTGGCTCTATCGCGGCGCCTGGCAGGAGTGGCCGCTCACCGAAGCCACGTGGCTCGTGCCGCTGTCGCAGGAGGAGCTGCGACTCAAGATCCAGGCGATTTTCAAGCACCAATCCCAGAAGGACTCCGCACCCTTCCCCGGCCACGACACCCGCGAATTCTGGCAGCGCGTGGAGGCGCGCAACATCGGCACGGCCGCGGAGCTCAACCGGCTCGGCCTCGCCGAGTACTTCGCCATGGAGGCGTATGTCGTGGCGTAGGATGCAGGGTCGATGACGCACTTCACGCCACTCGATGCAGTGGTGCTGGTGGCGTATCTCGGTGGAACGACCGCGCTCGGCATCTACGTCGGGCGACGCCCGAAGAACACGAAGGACTACTTCGTTGCCGACAGGAACATCCCCTGGTGGGTGCTGCTCTTCTCCATTGTCGCGACGGAAACCAGCGCGCTGACGTTCATTGGCGCGCCGAGCTTCTCCTACATCGGAGACTTCGGTTTCCTGCAGATCGTGGCCGGCTACATCCTGGGACGCGTGGTGGTGGCGTACACTCTGCTGCCGCGATATTTCCAGGGCGAACTGGTCACGGCGTACGCGTTGCTCGAGCGGCGTTTCGGACTCGCCACGCGGCGCTTCACGTCAATCGTGTTCATGGTGACGCGGGCCCTTGCGGACTCGGTGCGCATCTTCGCCACTGCCATCCCGGTCGCGCTCATCGTGGAGTCCGTGATTCCGAAGCAGGAGGCCATGCCCATTGCGGTGCTGGTGCTGGGGCTGCTCACGGTGGTGTACACCTACAAGGGCGGCATGAAGGCCGTCGTATGGACCGAGCTGCTGCAGGCGTCGATCTATCTGGTGGGCGGCGTGGCGGCAATCGTGCTGCTGGCGAAGGTGGTGCCGGGAGGGTGGCATCATATCGCGGCCAGCGCCGCGGCGCACGGCAAGCTCAGGCTCATTGACACCTACACGGGATTCGACCGACCCAACACGCTGCTCGCGGGATTGCTGGGCGGCGCCTTCCTGTCCATGGCGTCACATGGAACGGACCAGCTCATCGTGCAGCGGCTGCTCTCGGCCCGCACGCTCAAGGATGCCCAGCGCGCGATCATTGGCAGCGGCTTCGCGGTGTTTGCGCAGTTCGCGCTCTTCCTGGTCATCGGCATCGGCCTGTGGGGACTCTACGGCGGGCGTACCTTCGCGACGCCTGACGCGGTCTTTCCGACGTTCATTCTGGAATACATGCCGACCGGGCTGATCGGGCTCGTCCTGGCCGCGGTGATCGCGGCAACCATGAGCACGCATTCCGGTGCGATCAATTCGCTGGCCGCATCCACGACGCTCGACATCTACGTTCCGCTCACCAACCGCTCACCCGACGATCCGCGTACGCTGCGTGCCGGCAAGCGCTTTGCCCTGCTCTGGGGTGCAATCCTCACGGCGGGAGCACTCATGTTCCGGGACAACGGCACGCCGGTGGTCGTGGTGGCCCTGAGCATCGCGTCGTTCACGTACGGCGGCCTGCTGGGTGGCTTCTTCCTGGGAATCTTCTGGCGCCGTGCCATTCAGCGCGATGCCATTCTTGGCATGAGCGTCGGCATTGGCGCCATGGCGTTCATCGTCTTCGCCAAGCAACTGGCGCAGGCATTCCCGGTCATTGCGCGGGGGCTGGGCCCCGCTGCGCGCATCGCGTGGCCGTGGTACGTTCTGATCGGGACGTGCATTACGGTCTCGGTGGGCATTCTTTCCTCACTTACTCATCCGGCCACGGAGATCGTGTCGGAGACGGAAACGGCATGATGCGGCTCGTGATTGGCGTGGATGGCGGCGGCTCGCGCACGCGTGTGCTCGTGTGCAATGACAACGCCCAGGAACTGGTGCACGGAGAAGGCGCGGCGAGTGCCGTGCGACCCGGCGACGCGGAGCGCTCGGCGGCGATCATCGCGGCGGCGGTGCAGGACGCGCTGGAACAGGTTCCCGACAGGGACGCGGCGCCACGCATCCTCTGCGCCGGGGTGGCTGGAACGGGCGGCACGCGCGAGCGCGAGGCGCTGACCGAGGCGCTCGCCGAGTACGAGCTGGCGGGCGAGGTGCTGGTGCGCACCGACGCGGAGATCGGTCTCGAAGATGCCTTTGGTGATGGCGCGGGTATCCTGCTCATCGCGGGCACGGGATCCATTGCGTTCGGACGCGGACCCACCGGCACGCTGGCGCGCTGCGGCGGCTGGGGTCCCGTGTGCGGCGACGAAGGGAGCGGATACTGGATCGGACGGCGCGCCCTGTCCGTCGCGACGGCGGCACTCGACGGGCGCGAGCCTGAGACTGCGCTCGCCGGGGCGATTCTGACCATGGCGGAAGCGGAAACGCCGGAGGGACTGGTGTCGTGGGCTGCAGCGGCTACCACCGCACAGATCGCCGCGCTCGCGCCCGTGGTGACCGGCGCCGCGGAGCGCGGCGATCTGCGCGCGGAGTCGCTCCTCGACCTTGCCGCCGAAGAGCTCGTGGTCCACATGCGTTCGCTGGCCCGCACCCTGTTTCAGGACGAGCGTGCCGCCTGCGCGGTGGCGCTGTCGGGCGGGTTGCTGGCACCGGGCACCACGCTGCGCCGGCGCGTGGAACACCGGCTCCGCTCCGCCGTACCCGGCGCCAGTCTGGTTGCCGGCGAAGTTCGCGCGGACCGCGGCGCGGTAAAGCTGGCAGTGCGCCACCTGGGCGCCGCCGCGGTCAGATAGCGGACGACGCGGCCGCGCGCCCGGTTCGCCGTGCGCGGCCCCAGCCCGATCAGCTCGCGGCGGCCGGCGTCTCGTCCAGTCGCGCGCCGCTCACGTCGAGTCCTTCGAGCGACGGCACGTCCGCGGCGGTCCACAATCCCTCAGAGCGCGCCACCCAGGCAGCGGCGCTCATGTCGCCGATCACATTCACGGTCGTACGCGACATGTCGAGAATGCGATCCACTCCAAGAATGATCGCGATGCCCTCGGCCGGAATGCCGAACATCGCGAGCACGCCAACGAGGAGGGGGATGGACCCGCCCGGCACGCCGGCAGCGCCGACGGCCGTGATCACCGTCATGATCATGACGACGACCATCTGGCCCAGACCGAGATGCACGCCGAACACTTCGGCGAGGAAGAGCACCGTGATGCCTTCGAAGAGCGATGTGCCGTTCATGCACATTGTGCTCCCGAGCGGCAATACGAACCCGGCGACGCTGGCGGGGACACCCAGATTCTGCTCGGCCACGGCGATATTCGTGGGCAGCGTGGCGCTGCTGGAACTCGTGGAGAACGCGGTCACGATGGAGGCGCGAATGCGCCCGAAGAACCTGATGGGTGACATCCCTACGGCGAAGCGCACGATCAGTCCCAGCGTGACGACCGCGTGAATGATCAGAGCCGCGAGCACGACCAGCACATAGCTGCCGAGCGGCTTGAGCAACGCGAGACCGAACCGCGACGTGACACCGAAAATGAGGCCCGCGACGCCATACGGCGCGATCCGCATGGCGATCTCCACGATCTTGATGACGATATCGTTGAGCGCTTCCAGCCACGCGATCATGGTCTTCGCACGATCCTCGCGGATCATGGTGATCGCGGCGCCAAAGATGAGCGAGAAGAAGATGACGCCGAGCAGGTCGAGCTCCACCGCGGACTTCACGGGGTTGCGCGTGACGACGTTCACGAGCGTCTGGATGCCGAACGTACCGGTCGCGGCAGCCTGCATCTTCGCGGCCGCGTCGCCCGCGTAGGTCTGCAGCAGTTCCGCGCGCATGGCGGCTGAGAGGCCGCTCCCGGGATTGACGGTGCGCACCAGCACGAGCCCGAGCGTGGCCGACAGCGTCGTGGTGACGAGGAAGTAGCCGATCGCCTTGCCGCCCACCCGGCCTGCCACGCGCAGATCGCCCAGGCCCGCGACGCCCAGCGAAATGGACGCGAACACGAGCGGAATGACGATCATGAAGAGCAGATTCAGGAAGATCTGCCCCACGGGCTGCGCAAGATACGTATTGACGCCGGCGACGAACGGGTGTGCACTGCCAAGCCAGAGATTCACCGCCAGCCCCGCCGCTCCGCCCAGGAGCAGCCCCAGCAGAATCTTCGTGTGCAGCTTCATGCCCTTCCCCGTCCCGCCGACGGGTGCACTCATCCGCTCGCGGCCCGTTCCGGCGGTTCGGACGACGACGCGCCTTCCGTCGCGCGCCGCAGAGTGGAGTGCCGGTATCCGTACAGGACGTAAATGAAGAGCCCCAGCACCAGCCACACGCCGAACCGAATCCAGGTAATGCCTGGCAGGTGCCACATGAGATAGAGACACGCGACGACGGAGATGAGCGGGGTGAACGGCACCCCCGGCACGCGAAATGGTCGCTCGCGGTGGGGCTCCTGTCGCCTGAGGACGATCACACCGATGGACACCAGCACGAAGGCGAAGAGCGTTCCGATGTTCGTGAGGTCCACCACTTCCGCGATGTTGGCAAAGGCCGAGAACACGGCGACGAAGATGCCGGTGATGATGGTACCGACGTACGGTGTCTTGTACTTCGGGTGCACCTTCGCGAGCGCCCGTGGCAGCAGCCCGTCACGCGACATGGAGAAGAAGATGCGCGGCTGGCCGAGCTGGAAGACCAGCAGCACGCTGCCCATGGCGATCACGGCACCCAGGGACACGATGAAGCGAGACGCCGTGAGCAGCCTCGCCGGTCCGTTGGCGTGTTGCAGCGCCGTGATCATCGGCTCCGCCGTGCCGAGCGTCTTCCACGGTGCCATGCCGGTCATCACGATGGAAATCGCGATGTAGAGCACCGTACAGATCAAGAGGCTCATGATGATCCCGAACGGCATGTCCTTGCCGGGATTGCGCGCCTCTTCGGCGGCGGTGGAGACCGCATCGAAGCCGATGTAGCTGAAAAATATGATTGCCGCGGCGGCGCTGATGCCGCTGAAGCCATTCGGCGAGAAGCCGCCCTGGGCCGGATCGCTCCAGTTGTGCGGCTTGATCAGGAATGCGCCCACGCCAATGAAGAAGATGATGATCGCGATCTTGAGCAGCACCATCGCATTGTTGGTATCGGCCGATTCCTTGATGCCGATCACGAGCACGACGGTGATGAGGGCCACGACCAGCACGGCGGGCAAATTGATGATGACCGGCAGCCCGAACAGATGTGGCGCGCCACTCCACGCGGATGCGAGATACTGCTGCGTGACGTCGGTGGGCGTGCTGGCCAGCGACGCGAACGCCGCGTGCGCCGACCGGTAGTCCGTGGCGAGCCACGCCGGGAGATCGAGTCCGAAATGGCGAATCAGTTCGCGGAAATAGCCCGACCAGCCGATGGCGACGCCAATGTTGCCGACGGCATACTCGATGATGAGGTCCCAGCCAATGATCCACGCCACGAACTCGCCCAGCGAGGCGTATGCGTACGTATACGCCGACCCCGAGATCGGGACCATCGCCGCGAACTCCGCGTAGCACAGCGCCGCGAAGCCGCACGCCACGGCGGTGAGCAGGAAGGAAAAAATGATCGCCGGGCCGGCGCCGGGACGGAGCGCATCACCGACGATGGCGGTTCCGGTCGTCGCGAAGATGCCGGCGCCGATGGTGGCGCCCACGCCAAGCGCCGTGAGGTGCCACTTGCCGAGCGACCGCTTGAGTCCGCCGCGGCGCTCGGCATCGGCTTCGCAATCCGCGACGGACTTTCGCATGAAGAGCGAGTGCGCCACTAGGCGGCCCTCACTCGAGCGCTCCCACCGGCACGCGGCCGGCGCTCTCGACGGTCGGCTGCTGCACTTCGATCCGCATGCCGTAGAACGAGCGATACACGAAGTACAGTGCGATGGCCAGGAAGATCGCGGCCAGCACGTGCGTCAGCAGTGCACCGCGCTGCACGGTGAGTGACACGGCCAGCTCCACGGCCAGCAGGCCGAAGAGCGTCGTGAACTTGATGATCGGGTTCATCGCGACCGAGGACGTGTCCTTGAACGGATCGCCCACCGTATCGCCCACGACCGTCGCGGCGTGCAGGTCGGTGCCTTTCTGCTTGAGCTCCACTTCCACGATCTTCTTGGCATTGTCCCAGGCGCCGCCCGCGTTGGCCATGAAGATGGCCTGGTACAGACCGAAGAGCGCGATCGAGATGAGATACCCCACGAAGAAGTACGGCTCGACGAACGCAAAGCCCAGCGCCGCGAAGAAGACCGCGAGGAAGATGTTGAGCATGCCCTTCTGTGCGTACTGGGTACAGATCTCGACGACGCGCTTGCTGTCCTCGACGGAGGCCTTCTCCACGCCTTCCAGGCGGATGTTGGCCTTGATGAATTCCACGGCGCGGTAGGCGCCCGTCGTGACGGCCTGCGTCGAGGCGCCGGCGAACCAGAAGATCACCGCGCCGCCCGTGACGAGTCCGAGCAGGAAGGGCGGGTGCAGCAGCGAGAGGTTCGCTACCAGCTCCGCCTGCAGGCCCTGCGTGAGCGCGACAATGATCGAGAAGATCATTGTGGTGGCCCCGACGACCGCGGTGCCGATGAGAACCGGCTTCGCGGTGGCCTTGAAGGTGTTGCCGGCGCCGTCGTTCTCCTCGAGGAAATGCTTGGCCGCCTCGAAGTTCACATCGAAGCCGTAGTTCTTCTTCAGCTCCTCCTTGATGCCGGGCGCCTGCTCGATGAGCGAGAGCTCATAGATGGACTGGGCGTTGTCCGTGACCGGACCGTAGGAATCCACCGCGATCGTGACCGGTCCCATGCCCAGGAACCCGAACGCCACGAGGCCGAAGGCGAAGACGGCCGGCGCGAGCATGAGCGCACCCATGCCCATGCCGCTCACCCAGGCACCGATGCCCATGAGCACCATGATCACCATGCCCAGCCAGAAGGCGCTGAAGTTCCCCGCGACGAGGCCGGAGAGAATGTTGAGCGACGCGCCACCCTCGCGCGACGAGGTCACGACCTCCTTGACATGCGTGGAGGACGTGGATGTAAACACCTTCACCAGCTCGGGAATCAGCGCACCCGCGAGCGTGCCGCAGGTCATGATCGTCGCGATCTTCCACCACTGCGTCCCGTCACCCAGATCGGGGAGCACGAGCCAGGAGACCAGGTACGTCAGCACGATCGAGACGATGGAGGTGAGCCACACCAGCGAGGTGAGTGGCGCCTCGAAGTTCATCCTGTCCGCGTGCTCGTAGCGCGCCTTGGCGATCGTCTCGTTGATCAGATAGGACATGCCGCTCGCAATGATCATCACGATGCGCATGATGAAGATCCACACGAGCAACTGGACCTGCACCGCCGGCTCCTTCACAGCGAGCACGATGAAGGCGATCAGTGCAACGCCCGTGACGCCGTACGTCTCGAAGCCGTCGGCGCTCGGACCCACCGAGTCGCCCGCGTTGTCGCCCGTGCAGTCCGCGATCACGCCGGGATTGCGCGCGTCGTCTTCCTTGATGTTGAAGACGATCTTCATGAGATCGGATCCGATGTCGGCGATCTTCGTGAAGATGCCGCCCGCGATGCGCAGCGCGGCCGCGCCCAGCGACTCGCCAATGGCGAAGCCAATGAAGCAGGGGCCGGCGTAGTCACCCGGGATGAACAGCAGAATGCAGAGCATCATCACCAGCTCCACGCTGATGAGGAGCATGCCAATGCTCATGCCCGCCTTGAGCGGAATGGCGTAGCAGGGATACGGCTTGCCGCGCAGGCTGGCGAACGCCGTACGCGAGTTCGCGAAGGTGTTCACGCGAATGCCGAACCACGCGACGCCGTAGCTTCCCGCGATACCCAGGAGGCTGAAGAGCAGGATGATCACCACCTTGATCGCGGCAAAGTGCATCAGCGCGCCAAAGTAAATCAGGATGACCGTTCCGATGAATGCCTCGAGGAGCAGCAGAAACTTGCCCTGCTGGATGAGGTACGTCTTGCACGTCTCGTAGATCAGCTCGGACACCTCGCGCATGGACTTGTGCACCGGGAGACGCTTGAGGTGCGAATAGATGCCCAGCCCGAAGAGCATGCCGAGGATGCAGATGCCGAGGCCGCCCACGAGCAGCAGGTGCCCCTGGACGCCCCGGAAATGTTCATGGGTGAGATCGGGAATGACGAGGTTGGCCTCGCCGGCGATTTCGTGCGAGGGAGCGGTCGCCGCGGTCTGCGCGATCGGCGCCCTGACAGTGGCCTGGGCCGCGAGTCGCGCGGCGCCGGGGGGCATCACGGTGAGCGCCATGAGCAGCGCCAGCGCCAGCGGGAACATCCCGCGGAAGGCGAAGTACAGCCGTTTCATCGAAGAAGATCTCCTGGGTGGTCAGGCACCATGACGGACCGTGCCGCGGCGCCAAAGGAAAAAGATGGGGATGCCGATGAGCACCAGCACGAGCCCCGAGATCGCCTGCGCGCGCGTCTGATTCGCAATCAGCAGAATGATCGCCACGCATACGGCGAGAATCACGTACAACGCCGGCAGTGCCGGATAGCCCACGGCCCGGTAGGGACGCTCGGCATCCGGCCGCGTGCGCCGCAGGATGAAGAGACCGGTCGTGGTGAGCGCATAGAAAATGAGCTGCGCGAAGATCACGTAGTTGAGCAGCTGGCCGTACGTGCCGGTGAGACAGAGCACTGTGGCCCACACGGCCTGAATCAGCAGGGCAGCGGCCGGCACGCCGCGCGCGTTCAACATGCCCACGGGCCGGAAGAACAGCTTGTCGCGCGCCATGGCGTAGTACACGCGGGCACCGGACAGAATCAATCCGTTGTTGCACCCGAAGGTGCTGACGAGAATGGCAATGGCCATCACCGCGCGGCCGCTGTCGCCAAAGATCACTTCGGCGGCGGCGGTCCCCACGCGGTCCTGCGTGGCATACTGGATGCCCCGCGCCAGCGTGGTGGCGCCGTCCTTCGCGCCCTGCAACGGCAGGACACTCAGGTACGAGACGTTGGCCAGCGCGTACAGAAGTGTCACCATGCCTGCGCCCAGCGCGAGCGCGAGCGGCAGGTTGCGCCGGGGATTGTGCACCTCTGCGGCCGCGAAGGTGACGCTGTTCCAGGAGTCGCTGGAAAAGAGTGAGCCCACGAGAGCGGCGCCAAATGCCAGCACGAACGCGCCGCCCAGGTCCACGTGGCCCGTGAAATTTCCGGCGTGGAAATTCGCGGCAATCGCCGAGATGTTCCGCCCGACTGTAATGCCCAGGATGACCAGCAGCGCGAGCGCGCCGATCTTGACCACGGTGAACGTCGTCTGCACGATCTTGCCGAAGGACACGCCGCGCAGGTTGATCCACGTGAGCACCCACACCGACACCAGCGCGATGAGCCGCTGCGGGCTCAGTCCCAGGTCAATGGGGCCGCCAGCCGTGGTGAAGGTGTGGTGCGGGAACCAGGCATACAGCCCGGGCGCCGCCGCGGGCCACAGCACGCCGAGGAAGCGCGCGAACGCGACGGCAACCGCGGCGATGGTTCCCGTCTGCACGACAATGAAAAAGGTCCACCCATAGAGAAACGCCATGAGGGAACCCATTGACTCGCGCAGAAAAACGTACTGGCCGCCGGCCTGCGGGAACATCGCCGCCAGCTCCCCGTAGGCCAGTGCGCCGAGGAGCGTCATGATGCCGGTGAGCACCCAGACGATGAGCAACCAGAGCGGTGACCCGACCTGACGAGCAATGTCGGCTGAGACGATGAAGATGCCGGAGCCGATCATGCTGCCGGCCACCAGCATCGTCGCATCCGTCAATGTCAGCGCTTTGACAAACTCGCGTTGCGGCTCGGGGCTGCCCGCGCGCTCGGCCACGGCTACACTCATGCAGATAGAATCCGTCGGAGGGTGCGCACTACGTCCCGGCGTACGTGAGGTGCCGGATCCGGCGATGGGCCAACCGGAGCGTTCGGCGGGACAGCCGTACCAAGTTAACGAGCACCCGAGAGATCAACCAGTGCGCGCGCTACAGCGTGAGCTGCGTGATGTAGACCGATGGCACGGGCGTTCCATCCATCCGGTGCGCGGGCCGGAAGCGGTACTCGGCGAGACGGGCGCGGAGCTGCTTGTCATAGCCATCATCGCCGGATGGATCGGACTCCACCTTGAGTACCTGACCCCTGTCATCCAGCGTGAATCGCACGGAAATCGTGCGGCCGTGGAGCTTCTTCGGCACGGGCAGAGCCGGAATGACGAGAAAATCGGGGGTGGCCGGATAGATGGTGCCGGTACCGCCGCCGGTGCCGGGTCCGGCCGCCGAGCCCCGTCCTGTTCCCACGCCGGTACCGGTGCCGCCGCCGGTGCCGGGACCCGCGCCCGCGCTACTGTCGTTCCCCGCGCCGCCGGCACCTGGTGCGGCCGCGAGCGCCACCGGTGCCGGCGCGGTAACGGCGGCTTGCACCCTGGGCACCGCGACCGGATCCGGAAGCTTGACCGGAGGTGGTGCGACCTTGGGTTTGTCGAGCACCGGCTGCGGCACTGCTGGAGCGGCCGCAGGTGCCGGCGCCGTCCGGATGAAGTGCAGGCGCTCCTCCGGCGACACGGCGCCACGCCGGCCTCCCCCACCGCCGCCAGCCGCCGTGAGACCGCCCGCGCCGGTGGGGATATCATCGATGAGGTGCTTCGCCAGCGCCGGCGAGAGCAGCAGGAGAATGATCACCACATGCAGCATCGCCGACGGGACGACTCCCCAGCGCGGGGAGCGCCCCATGGGAACGCCATTGGGCGGCCGATAGCTGCGCCGGCGGTCTGGCAATTCGTCCATTTCTCAAACTAACACGGCGGACGATCCGCAAGGATCATCCGCCGTGAGATCTGCTCCAACGGTTGCCGCAACGACCGGGTGGGTCAGGACGTCGCCTTGGGCGTCACTCCAATGACCAGCACCCCTGCGCCACGCGCCACGTCCATGGCGTGGATTACGTCCTGATACTTCACCGTCGGATCGCCCTTGAGGAACATGATCTTGGTCGGCCGCTGATCGTACACCTTGTGCAGTTCCGCCGCCAGACCATCCTTGGGCACGTCCTGTGAATTGAGCTTGAACACTCCGCCCGGCAGCACCTGCAGCACGATCTGGTCGCTTTGCGGCGCCGAGACCGTCGGTGGCGGATTGGGATCAGGCACCTGCATGTCGATGGACTTGCGCATCATCGGCACCGCCATCATGAAGATGACGAGCAGCACCAGCAACACGTCGATCATCGGCGTGATGTTGATGTCGTTCATGGGGCCGCCGCCGCCCCCGGTTGACATGGCCATAGCGATCGGTCCTCAGGGTTGCTTGGCGTTGGGTGACGTGGGCGTGATGATGTCGCCAGGCACCGTGGACTTCGTGCCCGGCTGCTGATCCGTGATCGCGGCCATGACACGCACGCCGGCGTGCGACGCGATGTCGGTCGCATCAATGATCTTCGAGTACTGCAGGTTCTTGTCCGCCTTGAGGTAGAGAATCTTGTCGACCGTGCGCGCATCGTAGATCGCCTTGAGCTGCTCGGCGAGCGTGCTGTTGTCGATGCGGCGCTTGTTCAGGTAATAGTTGCCGTCGGCATCAATCCCCAGCACCTGGTCGCCGTTCTCCTCCGGGTTGGACTTGATGTTGATGCCTACCGGGGGTTGGGCCTGGAAGCCGGAATTGATGAGCGGCGTCACGATCATGAAGATGATCAGCAGCACGAGCATCACATCAATCAGCGGCGTGACGTTCGGCTCCGCCTTGACGCCGCTCCCGGTTGTGGACATTGCCATGAAAATACTCCTCTCGGTCGGGAGCGGTTACTGCGAAACCGGCGTGCCAGCGCTGCCGCCGGCGGCGGCATTGAACTCGCGCGTGAAGCGCGACCGGCCGAACTCACCCGCCACACCCTTGATGAGATAGTCGATCATCTCCTTCGAGGTGTACGTCATTTCCACGGTGAGGTTGTCGATCTTGGTGCTGAAGTAATTGAACGCCCACACCGCCGGAATGGCCACGAGAATACCCAGCGCCGTGGTGATCAGCGCCTCGGCGATACCAGCCGAGATTGCGCCCAGCCCGCCCGCGCCCGACTGCGCCATGCCCGTGAATGCGTTCACGATGCCCATGACCGTTCCAAGCAGACCGACGAACGGCGCCGTGGCGCCCACCGTCGCGAGCACCGCGATACCGCGCTTCAGCTCCGAGACGATGATCATCATGTTGCGCTCCACCGCGCGCTCGGCCGAGTTGATGTCGGCGACCGTCACGGACCCATCCTGCAGCAGCGGCTTCACCTCGCTGAGCGCACCGCCCAGCACACGCGCCACGTGCGACTTCTTGTAGCTCTCGGCCAGCTTGATCGCCTCGTTGAGGTTGTCCTCTTCGAGGAACTGCGAAAACTCCGGCGCGAACTTGCGCGTTTCGGACTGCGCCTTCTTCAGCCTCCACCACTTCTGGACCATGATGGTAAGCGAGAAGATGGACATGATCACGAGCACGACGACAATGCCCTTGGCGAACCACCCCATCGAGTGATAGAGCGTAATGAGCGACATGTTCATGGAACGAACTCCTCCGGGAGTGGGCGAGCGTGGTTAGTTGGGCGCCTTGAAAATGAACGGCTGCTGGACCACTTGCTTGACCTTGCGTCCGCCAGTCTCGGCGGCGTAGAAATGCCACTTGGGCAGCACGTTCTTCACGGAATTCGTGAAGAGATCATTGGTGCTCTTCAGCACCTTGAACGTGCTCATGTCCACCCGACCCGTCGTGTCCACCACGAACTGGGCCATGACCTCACCAGCAACCCGCCCGCTCTCCAGCATGGAGGGGTATGTAGGGGTCGGGTTTCCTTCGCGCGCGAGCACCGGCTTTTCCACCTGAAACTCGAAGTACGGCTGATCATTGTTGACGTGACCCGTACCGCCGACCACACCACGCGCCACACCACCTTCCTGGCCCTTGCCGCTGAAGTCCGCTTCGTTCGTGACAGACTTGCTCAGATCGACGTCCGGGATCTTGTCGGGGATGTTGACCGGAGGCACGGGCACCTGAAATCCCTTGGGCGGTGGTGGCGTGACCACGACCTGCGGCGGTGGCGGCTTCTCTGGCTCGGGGGGTGGCGGCTTCTTCACCTGGACGAATTTCACATCCTCCTGCCGTCGCTCCTTCATCCCCGCGCTGCCCACGTTCGCGGTGACCCAGACCAGCAGCGCGATGATTACAACGTGGAAGACGATACTGAGCACGGTTCCCCCAGCGCTCGCTTCCTTCTTGCGCTTCGACTCGATGAGCGTAGTGAGCATTCTGTCGTCACTCGGCTGTGTTGAAGTGCATGAGTACAGCAGGTCCGCGGCACTCGTGATGGAACCTACGCCCGTCAGATGAGCGCGTAATACTTCAATCATTAAGAATTGGTGAAGGCGCTGTTACGATTCCGTCACGTCGGCACGCGCGCCGGCGGGATTCCCAGTCCGGGCGACTCAGTGCGTCGCGGCCGGTGTGGCGGGCTGAGGAGGCGGCGAGGCTGCGGCATTCCCGTCGAGAACGGGAATCGTGACGGTGAACGTCGTGCCCCGGCCGAGCCGCGATGCGGCAGTGATGGTGCCACCATGTGCCTCGGCGATCCACTGGCCGATCGCCAGTCCCAGCCCGAAGCCGCCTCGTTCGTGAACACGCGTGCGCACGCGGTCGGCGCGATAGAATCGCTCGAAGATGTGCGGCAGGTCGGCCGACGAAATGCCAATGCCCGTATCGCGCACGGAAAACGTGACGCGCTGGTCGCGCTGCGTGAGTGAAAGCTCAACGCTCCCGCCACGCGGCGTGTACTTGATGGCGTTCGTCGTGAGGTTCAGAAAGAGCTGGCGCAGCCGCGTGATGTCGCCCAGCACCGTGACCTGAACGGGGTTCTCCATGGTGACCGTGATGCCGGCGGATTCACCGAGAATGGATGCCGTCTCGAACACGTCGCGCACCAGCGGTTCGAGTGGAACGGGCTCCCGGTGCAGGTCGAAACGACCTTCGTCGGCGCGCGCGAGCGTGAGCAGACTCTCGACGAGATCCGCCATGCGGGCGGTTTCCTGCAACGCCTCCTCGAGCGCCACCATGCGCTCGGAGCGGGAGGTGGCGGAGCTCATGGCGCGTTCCACGTCGGCGCGCAGCACGGCCAGCGGCGTCTTCAGCTCATGGCTCGCATCGGCGGTGAAGCGTCGCAGCGCCGAGAACGACACCTCCAGCCGCTGGAACATCTCATTCAGTGTCGCCGCGAGCCGACTGATCTCGTCGTTCGATGTGCCCACGGGAAGCCGGCGGTGCAGGCTGCGCCCATCGGTAATGGCTTCCATCTCGTTCATGAGCCGGTCGAGTGGAGCGAATGCGCTTCCTGAGATGAAGTACGCGACCGCAATGGACGCAATGAGGAGGATGGGCACCACGACCAGCATCGTGCCGACGAGTTCCCGCACGGCCAGCTCGGCCGAGTACATGGACGAGGCGGCAACGATGCGTGAAACCGCGGAGCCCGAATCCTCCGCCGTCACGGCGACGAGCAGCAGCCGGTCCCGTCCCAGGCGAAGCTCCTGACCGAGTCCACCGATGGGTGCATCCAGCGCGGCCTGCTGCAGTGCGGCCTTGTCGGAATCCTCGAGACGCCGCACGGGAGCTGAGCCATACAGCATGCGCCCCGATTCGTTGAACACCATCACGAAGCCGGGCATGCCTTCGAGCAGCGTCCCCACCGGGCCGGAAATGGTGGGACCAACGGCAGAATCCTTGATGACGGTGACGGGCTCGCCGACATCCTCAGCCTGATGAATGATGCCTCGCACCAGGTTGGCCTGGGCGTACACCACGCGTCCCAGCTCCTCGGTGGCGCTGGCCCGGCGGAGCGCCCAGAGGGCCAGCGCGAACGCCATGACCGTGGTGATCAGGGCACCGGCATAGGCAAGCGTGAGCCGCGCCCGGATGCTGCTCACGTTGATGCTCCACGGCGCGAACATCGCGCTACTCCCGCACTACGTATCCCACGCCGCGCACGGTGTGGATCAGCTTCGTGGCGCCATCCGCATCCACCTTCTTGCGCAGGTGGTTGATCACGACGTCCACGATGTTGGTGCCTGGATCGAAGTGATATCCCCAGGCGTACTCGGTAATGAGCGTGCGGCTCATGACGCGACCCGCATGGCGCATGAGGTACTCGAG
>Ga0157370_10000727_pt1 | contig 41324 bp, 38 predicted proteins | sample C35metaG_FD_113463 | JGI IMG/M metagenome (GOLD analysis project Ga0157370, IMG submission 113463) | Corn rhizosphere microbial communities from Kellogg Biological Station, Michigan, USA - C3-5 metaG | ecosystem: Host-associated > Plants > Roots > Rhizosphere > Soil | place: USA: Michigan... | reverse complement strand
GTGGCAAACCTTTTTTTAAATTTGACAAAAAGAATTTTCTAAATGAGCATAAATTTAAAAAGCCTGATCCCGGTTTTTAAAGCCGAATGGATCGGTTCAGACACTGATATTTTTGTAGATCATATTTCGATCGACAGCCGTTCTTTACAAAACGGATCTAAAACATTGTTTATTGCCCTTTCCGGGGTTAATAATGATGCTCATTTGTATATTGCTGAGCTTATAGAAAAAGGCGTTCAGAACTTTGTAGTGCAGTATATTCCCGAAAATGTAAAAGGGAAAGCTAATTTTTTCGTTGTAAAAAACACCCTCAAAGCGCTTCAGGAATTGGCGGGATATTATCGTGATTTATTCGATTTTCCTATAATTGGGATTACCGGAAGTAACGGAAAAACCATAGTAAAAGAATGGCTTAATTTCCTTTTAAGCCCGGATTATAATATTATTCGAAGTCCAAAAAGTTACAACTCACAAGTTGGCGTTCCACTTTCTGTTATTGCCATAAACGAAAAACACAATTTGGGGATTTTCGAAGCCGGAATTTCAACGGTTAACGAAATGGTTAATCTGGAGAAAATCATAAAACCTAAGATAGGAGTACTTACTAATATAGGAAGCGCACATGATGAAGGCTTTTTGAATTTAGTGCAAAAGATTGATGAAAAATTACTTTTGTTTAAAGATTGTCCAATCATTATTTATCAAAAAAATGAAGTTGTCGATTCTTGTTTAACTCAGTTTGCAGCCGAATATATGATGCATCCTCGAAAACTTTTTTCATGGAGTTTTACAGATCAAAGTGCCGATGTTTTTATTCTGAAAAAAGAAACTAAAAACGATTCAACAACAATAAAATACCAATATAAAGGCGAAGTTTTCGATTTAGAAATTCCGTTCAGCGATTCGGCTTCAATCGAAAATGCCATTTCCTGTTTGTTGGTTTTACTGCATTTTGAATATGATTTTGCTGTTATTCAAAACCGAATGCAGATGCTTTATCCTGTTGAAATGCGTCTTGAGGTTAAAAACGGAATCCATAACTGCAGTTTAATCGACGACAGCTACAGCTCCGATTTTCAATCACTTAAAATTGCATTAGACTTTTTAGAAAGCCAGAAAAAGAACGCTTCAAAAGCCGTTATTCTTTCTGATATTTTTCAAAGCGGTTTTTCAAACGAAGAATTATATTCTAAAGTAGCGCAGTTAATTTCAGATAATAAAATAAACCGTGTAATTGGTATTGGAGCTACAATTTCATCTTTTGCTGCTAAGTTTCCAAACAGCACAATGTTTCAAAATACAGGCGACTTTATAGAAGCAATCGAAAGCTTGAATTTCAATAACGAAACGATTTTGATAAAAGGAGCAAGGTCATTTCAGTTTGAAGAAATTGTATCCATGCTCGAAGAGAAAACGCATGAAACAGTTCTAGAAATCAATTTAGATGCGATCAGTCATAATTTAAATTATTATAAATCAAAACTGGCCGAAAATGTAAAAATCATGGTCATGGTTAAAGCTTTTGGTTATGGAAACGGCGGACTCGAAATTGCAAAATTACTTGAACATAATAAAGTAAATTATTTAGGTGTGGCTTTCGCCGATGAAGGAATTTCGCTGAAAAGCGGCGGCATCAAATTGCCAATTATGGTTTTAAATCCGGAATCGACAAGTTTTCCTTCAATAATTCAATATAAATTAGAACCGGAAATTTACAGCATAAAAGGATTAAATGCTTTCCTTAAAATTGCAAAAGAAAAGAGTTTAAAAGATTTTCCGATTCATATAAAAATGGATACCGGAATGCATCGTTTGGGTTTTGAAGACAATACGATCGACGAATTAATTTCGACTTTAAAAGGAAATTCGACCGTTCGTGTTCAAAGTATTTTATCGCATTTGGCAACAAGCGACGAACCAAAACATTTTGAATTTGTAGAAAAACAAATCCGTTTATTCGACAAATTATCTTCAAGATTAATGTCTGAATTAAACATAAACCCAATTCGTCATATTTTAAATACGTCAGGAATCAGCAATTTTCCAAATGCACAATTTAACATGGTTCGTTTAGGAATTGGTTTGTATGGAGTTTCTAACGATCCGCTGGAACAAAAATATCTTGAAAATGTAGGAACCTTAAAATCGATTATTTCTCAGGTTCGTACCATTCCGGCTGGAGACAGCGTAGGTTATGGGCGTCGTTTTATGGCTGAGAAAGAAACAAAAATCGCAACAATTCCAATTGGTTATGCAGACGGAATTTCGAGATTATGGGGCAATCAGGTTGGTTTTGTAACCATTAAAAACCAGAAAGCTTATATCGTAGGAAGCGTTTGTATGGATATGTTAATGGTTGATGTAAGTCATATAGACTGTAAAGAAGGCGATTCGGTTATTATTTTCGGCGAAAGCCCAACCGTTATCGAAATGGCCGAAGCATTAAAAACCATTCCGTATGAAATAATGACCAGCATTTCGCAGCGAGTAAAAAGAGTGTTTTTTAGATAGTTTTAAGAAACTTTCAGGAAAATTCCGTATTTTCGATATTCAATTATTAAAAATATAAACAAATCAATTATGGGATTTTTTTCAGAATTTAAGGAATTTGCAATGAAAGGCAACGTGGTTGATCTGGCTGTCGGTGTAATCATTGGAGCTGCTTTTGGTAAAATTGTAAGCTCATTTATCGAAGATGTTATTACGCCATTGTTGTTAAAACCAGCTTTAGACGCTGCACATTTATCAACTATCGAAGAGCTGACTGCTTTTGGAGGTGTTAAGTACGGATTGTTTATTTCGGCCGTAATTAACTTTTTAATTGTTGCTTTTGTATTGTTCCTTATAATTAAAGCGATAAACCATGCAAAAAAGAAAGATGTTGCGCCGCCACCGCCAGCTGGACCAACACAAGAAGAACTACTTACGCAAATTAGAGATTTATTAAAAAATAAATAAAAATATACCGCTGCACTAAGTCTAACTTAACCGCTTCTTGATTGGAGCGGTTTTTTTAATGAAATGTTTAATTTGTAACATTTTGTTATTTTTTGTGAAGCACATGGTTTTGTTTTTTATTATAGTTACTTTTGCAATGCAAATTAGATTAATTGATTATTATAAAAATATAAAAATGAGAATAGCCGTTGTAGGTGCTACCGGAATGGTGGGCGAAGTAATGCTTAAAGTATTAGCGGAAAGAAACTTTCCTGTTACAGAATTAATTCCTGTTGCATCTGAAAGATCAGTAGGAAAAGAAATTGAATATAAAGGAACAAAATATAAAGTTGTTGGTTTGCAAACCGCGGTAGACATGAAAGCAGATATTGCAGTTTTCTCTGCAGGAGGAGATACTTCATTAGAATGGGCTCCAAAATTTGCTGCTGCCGGAACAACAGTTATTGATAATTCATCGGCATGGAGAATGGACCCGACTAAGAAATTAGTGGTTCCGGAAATCAATGCTTCTGTGTTAACAAAAGAAGATAAAATTATTGCAAACCCAAATTGCTCTACTATTCAAATGGTATTGGCTTTGGCTCCTTTGCATAGAAAATACAATATTAAAAGAATCATTGTTTCTACCTACCAATCTATTACAGGAACGGGTGTAAAAGCGGTGAAACAATTAGAAAACGAATACGCAGGAATTCAAGGTGATATGGCTTACAAATATCCAATTCACAGAAACGCAATTCCTCACTGCGATAGTTTTGAAGAAAACGGATACACTAAAGAAGAAATGAAATTAGTTCGCGAAACTCAAAAAATTCTTGGTGACAATACCATTAGAGTTACAGCTACTGCAGTTCGTGTACCGGTTGTAGGCGGACACAGTGAAGCAGTAAACGTAGAGTTTACAAACGATTTTGATGTAAGCGAAGTTCGCGAAATTCTACACAATACTGATGGAGTAGTGGTACAGGATAATTTAGATACATTTACATACCCAATGCCATTATATGCAGAAGGTAAAAATGATGTTTTTGTTGGAAGAATCCGTCGTGACGAAAGCCAGCCAAACACATTAAACATGTGGATTGTGGCTGATAACTTAAGAAAAGGTGCTGCAACAAACACCATTCAGATTGCTGAATATTTAATTCAGGCAGGTTTGGTATAATTCTGAGAGATTAAAGAAAATTGTTATAAAGAAAAGACCGTAATTGCAGCAATGTGATTACGGTTTTTTTGTGAGAAAATATTTTTATTAATTGGTAACTTAGCGTCAAAATTAGATTTTATGAATTTCGATAACTACAAGATAATTCCAAATTATCAAACCCATAAAACAGATCTGTTTACAGCCGATGAAGCAGATATTCTGGCCTGCGAAAAAACATTAAATGTTCTTTTTGATGAAGATTATAAAGAATATGTTCTGCAATACGGAAGCGGTATTCTGGGTGGCACTTATTTAAGGATATTTCTTCCGGAAACCATCATAATAACTCTGGAAGAATGGAAAAAACGCATCACAGAATATTGGTTTTGGGATGAAGGAAAAGAAGTTTAACGAAAGAAGAAGTACTGCATTCTATTAGAATTGGAGATACTTTTGACGGCGATGAAATCATTCTCCTAAACAGTCAATATTACGTTTTACCGCGCTACAGCGAAATGATCTATAAAGCCGGAAACACGCTCGAAGAAACCATTACCTGGTTGTGTTCGTCTGGAATTTTGACAGAAGCCTTTTCTGAAAGAGAATTTGAGCCTTTTGATCCATCCGATTTTCTAAAAAATAACTAAAAGACAACTAAAATTACATTTTTGTTTAAAATTTATGCGCTCTGTACTATTAAAAAAATAATATATTAGCTACTTTTTTAAAAGTAAAACTTAATATTCATTTTCAGAGCGAAGGAGAGATATGCTTGTTTATGGGTTTTATAAATGATAATTAATGTATAAATAAATAACCTATATAATAATTAATTATGAAAAGACAATTAATAAGCAGTCTTGTTTTATTGAGTTCAATTTTTAGTGCCACCGCTCAGCAATGGACTGGCAGTTCTGATATCAACAATAATATTACCAGGAATGGAAATGTTGGTATAGGTGTAGTTAATCCCTCTACAACATTAGATGTAAATGGCAATATTCAAATATCCAATGCCTCTATTCCAATGGGTTTAATGACAGAAGTGGGCGGCTATACGCCTATTTTGAATATGAGTTTGAACTTTCGAGAAGCCAATAAAAGTTTAACTTATATAGGAGCAGGCTTTCGAATTGATTCAAGAGGTGATTTACCTCTTTTTCAATGGCTAAAAAGAAATCCAGGTACTGACGCAGAACAGGTTCTTATGGCTTTAAATAGAGATGGAAATGTTGGAATTGGGCTCACACTACCTCAATATAAACTAGATGTATGTGGAGCAATAAGAGCAAAAGAGATAAGAGTAGATTTGCTTAGTGGTTGTGATTTTGTTTTTAAAAGTGATTACAAGTTAATGAGTTTGAATGCTCTGGAAGAATATATAAAAACCAATCAACATCTTCCTGAAATAGCTTCAGAAAAAGAAATGGTCGAAAATGGTTTAGAAATGAAAGAGTTTCAAATGAAACTATTGCAAAAAATAGAAGAATTGACACTTTATACCATCGAACAAAATAAAAAAATAGAGCAGCAAAATAAAGATTTTAAGAAGATGACAGCTAAAATTAAAAAGCTGGAAGCGAAATCTAAATTAAAATAAGAAAAACTCCGAAAAGGATTATCAGATTAGAACAATCAAAAAATTCCAAATTCCAATAACCGACTTAACGTTATTGGAATTTGGAATTTTAATATATTGGAATTTTATTTTTAGTATTCCGGAGCCAGTTCTAGTTCCAGTCCTTCTAATTCTGTAGTAATTGGTATCTGACAACCTAAACGGCTGTTAGATTTAACGTAAAATGCTTCCGAAAGCATGGCTTCTTCTTCATCTCCCATTTCAGGTAATGCAACATCGTTAAGAACATAACATTGGCAGGAAGCACACATTGCCATTCCGCCGCAAGTTCCTTCAACAGGAAGTTCGTATGCTTTGCATAGCTCCATTATGTTCATTGCCATATCAGTTGGAGCCTGCAATTCGTGTATAACTCCCTCTCGATCTTTAATCTTTATTAATACATCCATTTTTAATTATTGGAATTTTATTGCTCAGGATTTTATAACGTGAAAAAATCCTTTATTAATATTAACTTGTTGGTTTAGTGCTAAACGCGTACTCTCTTCTGTTTCCTTCTTTAAGACGCATTTTTACACCAAGAACATTGTCATCTTTTTCAAGAAGTGTTACGATAGCAATTACAGAATAATAATCTTTATCAGATTGAAAAATTAATGTTCCTTCATAAGTGGTATTCAAAACACCTTGCTTATCTGTAGTTGCAGATACTTTTCTTGGATTTGTAAACGCTGCTGAACTGTAGGTTGCTTTATTAGAAAATTTGCCTTTTCCTTCAACAAAGTCATATAAGAAATCATAGTTTCCAATTCTCAGACTTCCTGGCTGCTCATTTGGATTGATTGAAAATACAATTCTTCCTGCGTATGCAAAATCAGTCCATTCTTCAGATTCGTTTACCCAAGCTCTGTCAGCGATAACCGTTTTACTTTGAGCATAATTTACAGTCACAAAAAACAATAATAAAAATAGAGTGTAAAGCTTCTTCATAGATTTCAGATTTAGGGTTATGTGACAAATTTAAGTTAAAAATGTAACAATTACTTAACTAAAACTCTTAAATCTTTGCATTGTTTTTTGACAAATCCTCAAAAAACCGCTTTAAAATGGCTTTTTAATTAAATTTTCATCAAAACAATCACTTAAAGGCCTATTATTCTTGTTAATTTGATTAAGAAGAAATCAGCTTCAATGTAACACTTTTTGTTACATAATATTAACCACAGTTTCTATTTGCGGTGCATATTTTTTTATCGTTGTTTCTACACCGGCTTTAAGTGTCATTTGATTTACACTGCAGCTTATGCAAGCACCTTCAAGACGAACCTTAACGTGTTTGTCTTCGTCTATAGATATTAGCGTAATGTCTCCGCCGTCGGATTTTAAAAATGGCCTGATTTCGTCTAAAGCCAATAAAACATTATTTGTTAATTCTTCTGTTGTCATAATTTTATCAATTAGAAAATCTGTCAATTAGATAATTAGACATTTTTACTCCTGGTAAATTTTCTAATTATCTAATTTTCAAATTATCTCATTAGTTTTATCTCAATTATCTAATTTTTTTTCACTGCAGAACAACCGGCCATTGTTGTAATTTTAATAGCCTCAGTTGCAAGAAGACTTTCGTTTCTGTTTACAGTTTCCTGAACTACATTTCTAGTGATTTCTTCAAAAACAGCTTCAATTGGCGATGCAGTTTGTAAAGCGGCTGGGCGTCCGTAATCGCCGGCCTCACGAATAGACTGTACAATTGGAACTTCTCCTAAAAAAGGAACATTTAAGTCTGCTGCCAGATTTTTTGCCCCTTCTTGTCCAAAAATATAGTATTTGTTATTTGGTAATTCTTCTGGTGTAAAGTAAGCCATGTTTTCGATAATACCTAAAACAGGAACATTAATGTTGTCCTGCATAAACATCGAAACTCCTTTCTTAGCATCGGCAAGAGCAACAGCTTGTGGTGTACTCACTACAACAGCTCCTGTAATTGGAAGCGACTGCATGATAGAAAGGTGAATATCTCCTGTTCCTGGAGGTAAATCCAAAAGCATGAAATCTAATTCTCCCCAGTCTGCATCAAAAATCATTTGGTTTAATGCTTTTGCTGCCATTGGCCCTCTCCAGATTACAGCCTGGCTTGGTGCTGTAAAAAATCCAATAGAAAGCATTTTGATTTCGTAGCTTTCAATTGGTTTCATTTTTGATTTTCCGTCGATGGTAACAGAAACCGGTTTCTCGTTTTCTACATCAAACATAATTGGCATAGACGGCCCGTAAATATCGGCATCTAAAACTCCAACTTTAAAACCCATTTTTGCAAGCGTAACGGCAAGATTTGCAGTAACAGTCGATTTACCAACTCCTCCTTTTCCAGAGGCAACTGCAATAATATTTTTAATTCCCGGAATAGCACGACCTTTAATTTCGGCTTTTTCAGGAGTTTCTACTTTAATATTTACTTTAATTTTAGCATCTGGAGATATTAACTCGTGAATCGTTTTTTTAATATCGTCTTCCGCTCTTTTTTTGATATGCATGGCTGGCGTATGTAATACTAAATCGACTACAACTTCATCGCCAAAAGTAAGTACGTTAGCAACCGCACCGCTTTCAACCATATTTTTTCCTTCTCCGGCAATAGTGATTGTTTCTAATGCTTTAAGAATTTCTTTTCTATCTAATTTCATTTTATTACGCTATTATATATGGGAAAGAAATCGATTCAAAATTTCTATGTTAATTTAAACTGATTTCAGACTGCAAAGATAACAGATTAAGTTCGGATTCAAACCATTTTGAATTGTATTTATTGATATTGAGATTAGTCAAAATGATGAAAATTGATTTTGCAGCAGCATTAAAATCAGAGTCGCTTCTTTTAAAACCCTATTTTTTAAAGATTTCAATATGTTCCTCAAATTTAAAAATTCGTATGAAATTTACGTCAAATAATGCAAAAATGTCAATTATCTTAAGTAAATTTGAGTACCCTAAATCGAAGATTTCCAAATAATACCAAAAAGTATGAAAACTTGTTTTTGGAGTTTCTTTATGAGTTTTCGTTATTTTTTAAAATGATTTTTTGTTTAAAAATTTAAACCTTAAAAATATGCGAAATTTTACTTCCCTGGCTTTAACAATTGCTTGTAGTTTTTTAATGTTTTCTTTTAACTCGGCAGCCAATAAAACAAAATTGAAGAATGAAACTGCAGCGTTTGAAAACGTTTTGAAACTCAAAAATAAATTGGTTTTAGGAAAAATTGATGCTGCATCAATAAATAGTTTTTTTAAAAAATATCCTAAACTAAGCAAGTATCAAAAAGATGTAGAGGAGCTTTATAAAAATAAAGACTACAACATGATTTGGTACGATGATAAAAGTGTGAGCGAATTTGGTGCTTTACTGTATCATAAAGTTAATCTTTTAAGTGAACAAGGGGTCAAAGCCGAAATGCCATATATGGATTTGGTTGATGATGTTTTTAATGAAAACGTTTCTAATAAATTACCACAGACAGATACGGAGCTTTTATTGTCGAATATGTATGTGTTTTATGCCAGTAATGTATATTCAGGAGTTGACGCAGAGACATTGAAAAAGATTGGCTGGTTTTTACCCACCAAAACAATCTCCTACGATAGAATTTTAGATTCGTTAATGGGAGATCCAAACCGATTAAATAAAGATGAAAATCTGTTATTCAGCCAATATTACAAACTTCAGGATGTTTTAAAAAGATATCGAAATTTTGAAAAAAACGGCCTTTGGAAAAAAATCCAGATTGATGAAGCAAATTTCAAAGAAATAAAACCTTTAGACAGCGGAAAAGTTATTCAGCAAATTAGAGAACGTTTGTTTATAGTGGGTGATCTAAAAGAAGATTCTAAAAGCAAATATTATGATCAGGAAATGATGGATGCCGCTTTAAAATATAAAAAGCGATACGGACTTAAATTGAATTATACTTTTACAAAAGAACAAATAGATCAGATGAATGAGCCAATTGGCAACAGAATCCGAACTATTATGCTCAATATGGAACGCTGCCGATGGATTCCTGCCAAACTTGAAAAAGCAAATGAATATGTAATGATTAATATTCCGTCTTTTAGATTGGTTTATGTAAAGAACGGAAAATACGATTTGGTTTCGGATGTTTTTGTTGGAACACGAATGACAGAAACAGTTATTTTTAGCGGTAATATCGACCGAATCGTTTTTAGTCCGTATTGGTACGTTCCAACAAGTATTATTCAAAATGAATTAAAACTAAAAATGGCTGAGGATAAAAACTATCTCGCAGATCATAATATGGAATGGAATGGAGGCCATGTTAGACAAAAACCAGGTCCGAACAATTCTCTGGGATTAGTCAAATTTGTGTTTCCAAATCCAAATGATATTTACATGCACGATACTCCTGCTAAAAGTTTATTTGAATTTGAAAAACGTATTTTCAGCCACGGCTGTATTAATGTAAAAGAAGCCAAACAACTGGCATTAGAAATATTAAAAGACAATCCAGACTGGCCGGTTGATAAAATTAACAATGCAATGAGCGGTGAAAAAGAAACCACTTGTATGCTCAAAAATAAAATTCCAATTTATATAGGATACTTTACTGCATGGGTAAACGATGATGGCGAAATTGGTTTTTATCCGGATGTTTACGATCGCGATAAGAGTTTAGATAAACTGTTGTATTCTGATTCTGTTGCGCAAAAATAAAACATAAAAAATCCCCGCTCGAGAAATGAATCTGGCGGGGATTTTTAAAAATGGCCTACAAGTTTATTCGTATTTTAAGTATTTTAAAATATCTATTTTAGTTACCTGATATGCTTTTGCTAAAACAATCAGTAAAGTAAGAACTAAAAGGGATACAAGCGCAATGCTGAAAGGGAAAGGAGAAACATTGATTCTGAAAGCAAAATTCTCCAGCCATTTCTGCAATAAGATATAAGCCGGAACAATCCCGAGTACAAATCCCATTAAACAGAAAATAACATATTGTTTTGATAATTCTTTCAGTAAAACATCCGTTTCTGCACCAAGTGTTTTTCTAATAGCAATTTCTTTCAGCCTTCTCTCCATCGAAAATGATGCCAAAGCAAACAATCCGAATACGGCAATGATGATTACGACTAAATTTAGAATAAAAAACAGGTTTTTTTGTTTGACCTGTTCTTCATAAGTTTTAGCAAATCCTTTATTAACAAATTCATAGTCAAAAGGATAATCAGGGTTTACATTAGCCTCCCAATAGGTTTTTAATTTTGCCAGCGTTTCACTTAAATTATTTGGAGAAACCTTTGCATAAACATTCTGGAAGTTATTCCATTTTAAAGTTTTCGTGTTTATAAAAACCATTGGAGGTACTTTATTTTGTAATCCGCTAATATTAAAATCCTTTACAACTCCAACGATCTTAAACTTTAAGTTTCCTTTTTCATTTCCCCAACCCGAGTTTATTACAGTATTTATAGGGTTTTTAAGACCTAAGTCTTTTACTAAAGTTTCATTAACAAGCCAGTTGTCGATGGTGTCCGAAGCAAATTTTGGAGATAAATTTCGACCCTGAACGATTTTGATTTTCATCATTTCCAAAAATCCAAAATCCATTTCAACATTTCGAGGCTGTACAAAAACACCATTGTGAGTAAAACCAGAACTAGAGTTAGTGCTGTTGCCAAAAGTACCTGCAAAAGTAGAAACTTCCTCGACTCCTGTTATTTTAAGGATTTCTTGTTTTGTGGTCTCATATTTCTGCCCTTTTGTGTTGTAGTCCTGATAGTTAAATGGAATTCTAATTATCTGATCACCTTTAAAACCAAGATCTTTATTCATCATGAAATCAACCTGAGAATTTACAATTAAAGCGCCAATAATGAAAAATGCAGCAATACCAAATTGAAAAATAAGCATTGAATTTCGAATCCAGATACCGCTTTTACTTCTTGAAAAATTACCTTTTAAAACTTTTAAAGTTTCGAAATTAGAGATATAAATAGCAGGAAAAATACCAGCAAGAATGATTACTAATCCAAAAATCAAAAGAAGCTGCAGGTAAAATTCGCCGCCATTCATAGTCAAAGTCTTTCTTAAGAAAGTATTGTAATAGGGCAATGAAAGCTCAACAATTGCCAGCGCAAACAAAATGGCCAGCGTAACAATTATGGCTGTTTCAAATATAAACTGTGTAATAATTTGTTTTTTTGAAGCACCAACTACTTTACGAACACCCACTTCTTTGGCACGTTTTATGGCAGAAGCAGTAGCCAGATTAATGTAGTTTACTAATGATAAAACTAAAATTAAAATTGATAAACCGCCCATGATATACAAAAGCTGTAAATTTCCGCTGCCTTCCGGAGAAGCTGATCCAGAAGTTTTTGTACCATGCAGATGTCGTGTTTTAAGCTGATCCAGTATCACTTTGATTTCGCCATTTTCCTTTATGTAGTCCGCGACACTCTGACCGCTTGCTTTGGCATCTTTTAAAGTTCTGTTTACATAATTAACATTATGCATTTTCTTTAAAACGGTATTAACGTCAACCCCTTTTTTGATTTTAACCATCAGGCCATAACTGAAATTTCCCCATTGATTAAGGTCATGTTCGCGTACGATACCGCCAAAAACATAATTAGGTTCTACAGAAGAAGGTTTTATAATACGATAAACAGCTTTTACGATATAGGCCTCATTGTCATAAGTAATCGTTTTTCCAATAGGATCTTCGTTTTTAAAAAGCAGTTTGGCCTGATTTTCGGAAATAGCTACGCTGTTTTTCTCTTTCAGAATATCTTTTTTTGCCCCTTTGATTATAGGGAAAGGGTAAAAATCAAAAAAGTTGTTATCTGTTTTGGTTATCTTTTTGTCGATTATTTTTTTATCCTTATACTTTATAACACCCTCACTATACCAATCGTTCATAAAGCAGATTTGCTCAATTTCAGGGATGGTTGCTTTACAAGTCTGTCCAAAAGGAATTGAACTTGTAGACCAGATATCGCCGGTTGCGCCAATACCATTCATAACCTGATATACATTTTCTTTCTCCGGATTCCATTGATCGTAAGAATGCTCGTTATTCCAGTATAAGATGGCGAAAATCACACCAGCAATACCAATGCTTAATCCTAAAACATTTAAAAACGAAAACAATTTGTTTTGCCTTAAATGATAAATAAATATTTTAAACCAGTTAAAAATCATGGTGAATAATTTAATAGTTATGTTATTGTTTTTGGTTTTAAAAACTCCTTAAAGAAGTGTAAAAATGGTGCATACAAACCCTATCAGGGCCATGATTGCAGTAATAACAAAATTTATCATTTTCGAATTATTTAGCGTCCATAAAAACATCTACATTTCTCTGATTTAGTTTTTCAGAGAATATAACTCCGTCTTTCATATGAATAGTTCTTTGCGAAAAAGAAGCATCATAATCAGAGTGGGTAACCATCAAAATTGTAGCACCTTTAGCGTGTAAATCAGTTAAAAGTTCCATTACTTCATTACCATTTTTACTGTCCAGATTTCCTGTAGGTTCATCGGCCAGAATAATTTTAGGGTCGTTTACCAAAGCTCTTGCAACGGCAACCCTTTGCTGCTGTCCTCCCGAAAGCTGCTGCGGAAAATGTCTTAATCGGTGAGAGATATTTAGTTTCTCGGCAATAGCCTCAATTTTTTGTTTTCTTTCAGCTGCTTTTACATTGTTGTAAAGCAATGGAAGTTCGATATTATCATAAACCGAAAGTTCGTCGATCAAGTTGAAATTCTGAAAAATGAACCCAATATTTTCCTTACGAACCTGAGCTCTTCCTTTTTCTTTTAAACCAATCATCTCCTGGTCCAGCAATTTGTAGCTTCCGCCATCGGCGCTGTCCAAAAGCCCTATGATATTTAACAAAGTAGATTTCCCGCAGCCCGAAGGTCCCATGATCGTTAAGAAATCTCCCTTTTTAATTTCTAAATTAATACCGCTCAAAGCAGCAGTTTCAACTTCTTCAGTTCTAAATACTTTGGTTAAATTTTGTATTGTTATCATATTTTTTAGGATTAGTTATTAATTACGTTTTTTGATTGATGATTGAATGATTGTTAATTATGAATTATTAATTATAAATTGTTAATTGAAACTGTGACTGAAAACTGAACACTGCGACTGAAAACTGAACACTGAATACTGCCTACTGAATAGAAAGTTCCTCAATGTCTTTATAATCCGTATACGATGATGTAATCACAGATTCACCTTCGTTTAAACCTTCCAGTACTTCGTAATACGAAGGATTTTCCCGGCCTAATTTTATGTTTCTTCTCACGGCTTTATTTCCTTTTACAACAAAGATCCATTTTCCTGCCGTTTCCTGGTTAAAACTTCCTTTTTGAACCACCAGAATTTTATTTCTTTCAGATAAAATCAGTTTAACACCAAAACTTAAACCGTCTTGTAAAGCGATATTTTCTTTAGAAACAAAAGCAAGTTCTACAATAAAATGCCCGCTTTTTACTTCCGGAATCACTTTGGTTACGATAACTTCCAGTGTTTTTCCTTTAAATTCTACCTGACCTTTTAAGCCCTCACGAATTTTCTCCAAATAAAACTCATCAACGTTGGCAGATAATTTATACCCTTGTTTTGAATCGATTTTCCCAATGCTTTCTCCGGCTTGGAATGTTTTTCCTAAAACAGGTTCGAAAGAAGTCAATCGGCCTGATTCTGGAGCGGTGATTAAAAAGTTCTTTTTATTATTTCTTAAAATATCCAGACTTTTTTCCATTGTTTGAATCGAACGGTTAATTTGAGCAATCTGAATTTGATTGGTTTGTTTCTCTTTCTGAATACTTTGTTGAATCGTTTTTCTGCGTTCTTCCTGAAAACGTAAACTTTCTTTAAAAGTATTCCAGTCGTTTTTAGAAATCACATCTTTTGCAAACAATTTTGCGTTAACGTCGTATAATCTTTTAGCGTCATTATAATCATGGTCGATTAAAACAAAATCTTTAGTCAGGTTTAATTCCTGGTTTCTAATGTTTAATTTTCCGGTATTCAAATTATTGATTTGTTCAATAATCGCGGTTTCCTGCGTTAAGTAATTCAGCTCTGTGTTTGGATTATACAAACGAGCCAATGATTGACCTTTTGTAACCGTTGCACCATTTTCTACAAAAATCTCTTTTACAGATCCTCCCTCTGTAACATTTACAAGCATTACGTTAAGCGGTTCGACTTTTGCCTGAAAAACAACAAAATCTTCAAAAAAAGCTTTTTCGACTTTTTGAACCGAAATTTCATCGGCTTTTACATTTAAACTTCTTTTCGAATTAAAAGAAAAAAACATAATTACGGCCAAAACTAAAAAAACTCCAATTGCTATTGTGAGATATCTAAATTTTCTATTTTTACGAGGAATTACCTTGTCCATTTTTTAAATAATTTACTGATAACCAATAGGTAAATACTGTGCCATAAAATTTATTTTTTGTAAAGCATTGATTTTAAAGAGGCTCTAAAAACCATTCAAAAAACAAGTGTTCGATAATGAACAGTTGACCGTTCAAAATCGGACAAAAAAATACAGCATGAGAAAAAAACTAGCCCAAATATTAATTGTTGACGACCAGGAAGAAATTCTTTTTTCGGCCAAAATGATTCTCAAAAAACATTTTGAAACGATTTTTACGACAAATAGTCCCAAAAAAATCATTTCAATTTTGAATGAAAATGAAATAAATGTCGTTTTGCTGGATATGAATTATCGAATTGGTTTTGAAGATGGGCGAGAAGGGATTCATTGGCTGAAAGAAATAAAAACACTTTCGCCGCAAACTATTGTGATTTTAATGACTGCTTTTGGAAAAATCGATACAGCAGTCGAAGGCATAAAAATTGGTGCTTTTGATTATGTTTTAAAGCCCTGGCATAACGAAAAACTTTTGGAAACAATTGATAAGGCTGTCGCCGAAAGCAGAAAAAACAGTAAAAAACCAATTGCCGAAAAAATAGAAAAACGTTATTTTACAGGAACTTCTCCAAAAATAAAACAAGCCTATGCTATTGCCGAAAAAGTAGCCAGAACCGATGCAAACGTTTTGATTTTGGGCGAAAATGGAACAGGAAAATATGTTTTTGCCGAATTTATCCATAAAAATTCAGAGCGAAAAAACGAACCTTTTGTTCATGTCGATTTAGGATCATTAAGTGATAATTTATTCGAAAGTGAATTATTTGGTTACGCCAAAGGTGCTTTTACCGATGCCAAAACGGATACGGCCGGAAGGTTTGAAATGGCACAAAACGGAACCATATTTCTGGATGAAATAGGCAATATTCCACTTCATTTACAATCAAAATTACTGCATGTACTGCAAACCAAAACCGTTACGCGTTTAGGCGAAAGCAAGGCAAGAGCTTTAAATGTGAGAATAATTTCGGCCACAAATAATGATATTAAAGCCGAGGTAAAAAGCAAAACCTTTAGAGAAGACTTGCTTTATAGAATTAATACAATGGAAATAAATCTGCCATCGCTCAGGGAACGAAAAGAAGACATTGTTCCGATGGCGAATTTTATTTTAGACAATATTGCCGAAAAATACAATCAGGAAAACTGGCGTTTTGACGAAAACGTGGCGCCATATTTAGAACGATATCCGTGGAAAGGAAATGTCCGTGAAATGGAAAACAAAATCGAACGCGCCTTGATTTTGGCCGATCATAATACTATTTCTGTAACCGATTTAGATATTTTGGACTTCGAAGAAATTCAGGAAAACGATGAAAATCCTTTATCTGAAATGGAAAAAACAGCAATCGAAAAAGCACTTTTTAAACACCACGGAAATATCTCTAAAACCGCTGAAGAATTAGGTTTATCGAGAGCGGCATTGTATAGAAGAATTGAAAAATATGATTTGAAAAACTAAGATAATTTTAGCCACAGATTACAAGGATTTTTTCTTGTCTGTAATTTTTGTTAGTTGCAAATTTTACAAATAAGTGAATTTTAATTGATCTGCCAACTCTGTAAAATCTGTGTGAGAATTATATCAAGTAAAGAAATCTTTTTTAATCCTTTTAATCTGTGGCAGAAAAAAAAACAAACTAATGAAAAACTGGAAATTTTATAATGCGTTGTTCGTAAGAGTTCTATTTATAATGGTACTCTTTATTTGCTGCGCATTATTGTTCTATAAAGGATTTGAATACAATGCTTTATTAGTTGGGATTTTCGTTTTGATTTTCCTGTTCGAAATGTATTTTTATGTAAAAACCGAACTGCAGTTTTACGATAGAACGCTGCTTTCTATTCTAAAAAAAGACTTCTCAACCAACTTTCCCGAAGAAAATAAAAAAGATAATTTTAAGAACCTGTATCTCTTATACGAAACTCTTAAAGAACAACAGCAAGAGCAGACTTCTAAAGAACTTATTTACCGTTCGCTTTTAAATAATATCGATACAGCAGCATTAATTCTGGAAAAAGAAAACGACGATTGGAATGTTTTTTTAATGAACGATTGTTTTTCGAACATGTTTAAAGTTCCAAAAATAAGTCATTGGAAATATCTTAAAAATTATCTGCCTTCGCTTTGCATCGAGATTGAAAAAACAGAATTCAGCGAATTAAAATCGGCCATTTCTATTAAAATAGAAGAACAGGATCTGCAGACTTTTATGCTTCAGACTTCACGAACTCAAACCTATAACAAAGAGTATTTTATTATTTTATTAGATAGTATTCAGCGTGTTATTGAGAAAAAAGAAAAAGAAGCATGGATTAATTTGATGAAGATTATTTCGCACGAATTAATGAATTCTTTAACGCCAATTCGGGCGCTTTCGCAGAATTTACTTCACATTGTCGATCAGGAAGAGTTAGAAGAAGATGATTTTGATGATATTAAAAGCAGCATTTCGACCATTATAAACAGAAGCGATCATTTACAGGTTTTTGTTGAAAATTACCGAAAACTGGCCATGCTGCCAACGCCAACGAAACAAATGACACCGGTTAATTCTTTATTCGAAGATTGTATCCGAATCATGAGTCCGATTTTGAAAGCTGAAAATATCGAACTGATAAATGATGTTCATAGTTCGCGTTCGATTTTAATAGATAAAAACCAAATGGAACAGGTAATTATTAATTTGATTACCAATAGTGTTTATGCTTTGAAAGAGAAAAGCGAAAAGAAAATGTACGTATCAAGTTATACCGAAAACAATCGCTTTTTTATCACAATATCTGATAACGGAAAAGGAATCGATCCGGAAATTCAGGATAAAGTATTTCTTCCTTTTTTCACCACCAGAAAAGACGGCGCTGGAATTGGTTTAACGCTTTCTAAAAATATCATCGAAGCACACGGCGGTTACTTAAGCTACCAAACCGATGAAGATAAAACGAGTTTTGTGATTTGTTTGATTTAGTTTTTAACCCTGAATTTCCGGTTTCCAAAAGTGTTTTTCGAAATCTACAATTTGATTATCAACTACTTCAATACCTTCGTTTTCTAAAAGCTGCTGCATTAAATTCGTTCCGTCAAAATGGTGTTTTCCTGTCAAAAGCCCTTTTTGGTTGACCACTCTGTGAGCTGGAACATCATCCATATTATGACAGGCATTCATTGCCCAGCCTACCATTCGTGCTGAACGCGCAGTGCCCAAAGCTTTGGCAATTGCGCCATAAGAAGTTACTTTACCAAACGGAATTTGTCTGGCAACTGCATAAACTCTTTCGAAAAAATTTTCTTCAGCCATAGATTAGTTTTTTGGCCACAGATTGCACAGATTAAAATGATTTTTATCTGCTCAGAATTTATTTTGCACAGATTTTAAGATAAATAAAATCATTTTAGTCTCTGAAATCTGAGGTCTATATTTTACCCAAAATAATAGTTCAATATATTAAAAAGCGTTGCGATAGCGACTAAGCCTGTAATGCTTCCTATAATGGTGTTCATGTTTCGCATCAGGTAATCGGTTTTCTTTTCAATTCTTCCAAAAAAAGCAATATAACTGTACAAGACAGCAAAAGAGCCTAAGACTGAGCCTAAAACAAAAGTAAAAATAATGGTGTTTTCGAATACAAAAAGATTGTACGAAGCTAATGCGACACTCACCACCACATAATACGGAATAGGAAAAAAGTTTAGACCGGAAAGCAGCATTCCTAAAAAGAAACGACTTTTTTTACTGCTCTTTTTAATCTTCGATTTTTTCTTGGTTTTGGGTTCTTTGGCGATAAACAAAAAGTATATCGTTAAGATCGAGAATATAACAAAACCAACTTCGCGCAGCAATGTTAGAACATCGGGTCTGTTATCGATGACGCGTGCAAATAAAACCGCGACATATACCTGAAAAAAGATCACCAAAACGGCACCAATAACAAACCAAAGTGCATTCTTTTTTCCTTCTTTCAGGTTTATTTTAGCAGCCGTCATGTTGATTAATCCTGGCGGAATAATCCCAATTGCGGCGGCAATAAAGCCTGAAATTAATGGAGCAAGATATACCATTCAGTTGGTTAAACAGTTAAAAGATAGTTTTCAAAATTAAATTAGTCTTTAATTTTAAAACGAATATACGTAATTGCCTTATTAATTTCTAAATATTGTTTCTCATAAAAAGTTTGAAATGCAGTAACTTCTTCCGGACTTCCTTCGTTTTTATACACATTATGGTTGGCATATAAAACTTCGTGGCCTTCACCATGAAGTAATCCAAGTGTGTAACCGTGCATAAATTCGCTGTCGGTTTTAAGGTTTACTACACCGTCTTTTTTAAGGATTTTTTTGTACAATTTCAAGAACTCAGAATTGGTCATTCTGTGTTTTGTTCTTTTGTATTTAATCTGCGGATCCGGAAAAGTAATCCAGATTTCATCCACTTCATTTTCGGCAAAAATATGATTGATTAATTCGATTTGAGTTCGAACGAAAGCAACATTATGAAGACCAGTTTCAACAGCTGTTTTGGCACCGCGCCAGAAACGCGCACCTATAATGTCGATTCCGATAAAATTTTTGTTAGGATATTTTTCTGCTAATCCAACTGAGTATTCACCTTTTCCGCATCCTAATTCTAAAACCAGAGGATTATCATTTTTAAAGAAATCCGAATTCCATTTTCCTCTCAAAGGCATTAAATTGCCTACAACTTCTTCTCTTGTTGGTTGAAAAACGTTTTGAAATGTTTCGTTTTCTCTGAATCTTTTTAGTTTATTTTTACTTCCCACCTTTACAAAAATTTTCAGCAAAATTAAGGAATATAAACGAATGGACGAGATGCAATTATCGTTTAATTTTTTTAGCCGCAGATTTCACAGATTTTGAGGATTTTTTTTCAATCTATTTAATCAGTGAAATCTGTGGCCTGTCTTTTTTACCCGTAATGCGGTTCTGTAATTGGTTTTGATTTTGGATCAAGGGTTTCATCATGCTGCGATAAATCCAATCCGATGTGTTCTGATTCTTCTGAAACACGAAGCGGGATAATGAAATTCGTTACTTTAAACAAGAAATAAGCCCCAAAGAAAGTAAAGATAGAAACCAGAACAAGCGCCATCATGTGATGTCCAAATACGTTCCAGCCTCCGTGTAATAAACTTGCATTTTCGCCATGCGCAAAAATAGCCGTTAAAATCATTCCCATAATTCCTCCAACTCCGTGGCAGGCAAAAACATCCAGAGTATCATCAAATCTTTTTGAGAAACTGCAGTTTACAACCGAGTTTGAAACCAAAGCCGTAATGAATCCGAAAAACATACTTTCAGGGACAGAAACAAATCCTGCAGCGGGCGTTATGGCAACTAAACCCACAACAGCTCCAATACAAGCTCCAAGAGCCGAAACCTTTCTTCCGTTCATTCTATCGAAGAAAACCCAGGTTAACATGGCTGCCGCCGATGATGTTGTAGTCGTTGCAAAAGCCATGGCGGCAGTTCCGTTTGCAGCAAGAGCAGATCCGGCGTTGAATCCGAACCAGCCAAACCAAAGCATTCCAGTTCCTAATAGTACAAACGGAATATTGGTTGGTATATGCTGACTGTTTTTTCTTTTTCCTAAAACCAAAACACCCGCCAATGCGGCAAAACCAGAGCTCATGTGAACTACGGTTCCTCCGGCGAAATCTTTTACTCCAAAATAACTTCCTAAAACACCCGTTGGGTACCAAACGGCATGACATAAAGGAGCATATATAAAAATGGTAAATAAGCTTATGAAAACTAAATAAGAGATAAAACGAACACGTTCTGCAAACGAACCTGTAATAATTGCCGGGCAGATAATGGCAAATTTCATTTGAAACAAAGCAAAAAGCATAAACGGAATTGTATTGGCCAATTGTTTATGCGGCAAAACACCAACATAATCCATAAAAGCAAATGTGGTTGGGTTTCCGAAAAAGCTGTAAAAATGATCTCCAGAACCAAAACCAACCGGTTCTCCAAAAGCAAGACTAAAAGCGACAACAACCCATAAAAGTGTTACAACACCCAAACAGATAAAACTCTGCAGCATAGTCGATATTACATTCTTTTTGCCTACCATTCCGCCATAAAAGAAAGACAATCCAGGCGTCATGATTAATACCAGACAACTTGAAGTAAGCATCCAGGCAACATCTGCAGGAACAATATGATCTGTCGTTCCAAATTCTGATAAAACATAACTATTTTCTGTTACCGTTGGCCAAAATGCACCTATAGTACAAACGACACTGATCATAATAAAGGAAATAATCCAGCGTTTTTCTATTTTCATTTTTAAAATACTTTGTTTAACCCTGTTTTTTTTGGGGTCAAAGTTAAAAAAAAATAAAGATTCTTGTTTTGAAGCCTGTTAAATTAGAGGTGTTGGTTTTATTTTGATGTATTTTTTAAAATTAGTTCTGTTTTTTTGAGACAATCCTATTTTTGAGTTTCCAAAAGATGACGTTTTTGCAAAATATGTTATAATTAATTTGATACTCCATTCTGTAAACGGCTCTAAAAGTTATGTTTATAAGAATAAAACCTGAAAATGTTTATTTTTTTTGAAGCTTCGCAATCAAAGCGTCTTCGATAGGAGATTTAATTTTGGTTACGGCATCTACTTCATCATTCGGAATTGTCATCGATAAAACGTAATGCTGAATTTTCCATTCTTTGCCCACTTTTACCAAAACACCAGAACCGCGGCAGATTTTCATTTGCGTATCCAGTAATTCATCAAACCAAGCTGTTTTTCCTGATTTGTCAAAAAAGATGTGACGCTCCAGCGCTTTAAAATTCCAGGTTGTTCCTTTGTCGAAATAAGGTTTTGCCCAGATTGAGAATTCTTTTTTCGTCCAGTTTTCGGTTGCATCAGTTCCAATATAAATCGCGTCATCTGCGAGAGTATTAAAATAAGCATCAAATTTTACTTCGCCCGCTGCTTTGTGCCAGGCATCAAGAGTTTGATTGATTTTGTCTTTCTCAGTTTGAGCATTTGCAAAAGAAGCGACGAATAATAATAGTAAAAGTGTTTTTTTCATGAGAGATAGTATTTTGAGTTTTAAAGGTATTAATTTTTTAAACTGCTGCGAGAATGGCACGCTGATTTTACGGATTTAAACTGATATAAATTAAAGCTATTGTTGTTTCTCGCAAAGTCGCAGAGTCGCAAAGAAAATTAAACTTGCCGTCTCTGCGACTTTGCGAGATTAAGTGATAGAGCAAATTAAAAACTTAAAAAATCTGCCAAATCCGTAAAATCTGTGGGCAAATATTCTTTGCTAATTCATAAAACAGATCAAAGTTAAACTTACATTTCTTATATGGTTTAATCTCAAAAAACAAGTATATTTGAGTGCTTCAAAAATAAAATACTATGAATTCTAAAATCTTTATAAGCTCACTGGTTATTTCTTCATTGGTTTTTATTTCCTGTAAAAAGGAATTAGAACCACAAGAAAGTACCTCGACATCTGAATTGGTTAGACTTGGACTTGCAAAAGACACAACCAAAACCCCATCAGTAGTGCAGCAACAAGCACAAGCTTCGCCTTCAAACCCAAATACTGTTTTAAGTGAAACGAAAGGATTAAATCCTGCTCACGGACAACCCGGGCATCGCTGCGATATTGCTGTTGGAGCGCCTTTAAACTCGGCACCGCCACAGCAGCAGGTACAAACAACGACAACACAAGCGGGACAAACGGTACAGGTAAACCCGAATCAGAAAAATGTGGTTACGACAACGACAACGCCTGTAAAAACAGCAAAAGGAATGAATCCGCCACACGGGCAGCCGGGGCATAGATGTGATATTCCGGTTGGAGCGCCTTTAAATTCTCCAGCTGCTAAAACAACAGCAACTGCTTCGACACCACAAAGCGGAACAGCAACTCAAAATTTTACAGTTACGCCTCCGCCAGCTGCAAATGCGGTTCCGGCTCTGTTAAGTACAGAAACAAATAAAACGGTTGCAGACGGAATAAACCCTGCACACGGACAACCAGGACATCGATGCGATGTTGCCGTTGGAGCGCCGTTACCAAAATCATAAAACACAAAAAAACCGAATACAATTTGTATTCGGTTTTTTGTTTTAAATATAATTTGGTGTTATTCGATTTCAAAAATCGCCTGAATTTCTACGGCAGAATTTATTGGTAACGAAACAGCGCCAATTGTTGCTCTGGCATGTTTTCCTTTTTCTCCAAAAACCAATGCCGTTAAGTTCGAAGCCGAATTCATAATGGCCGCATGCTGCGTGTATTCTGGAGTTGTATTAAAAAATCCCGTTAATTGTACACATTGTTTTACTTTGTTTAAATCGCCTCCGCAAGCTTCTTTTAAAACGGCCATTACATTAAGCATGGTTTGGTAAGTTGCTTCTTTGGCCTGATCGTCAGTTACTGCTGCGCCAATTTTTCCCGGATTTAAAATTTTTCCGTCCTTTAAAGCTACCTGATTAATGTAAACTTTATGATCTGAAATCGTGTACGGAACATAATTTCCAACTGGTTTAGGCGCTTCTGGAAGCACAATATTATTGTCTTTTAATGTTTTATTGATGTCGATTTTAGTTTCTGCCGAAGTTGTTTTTACACTTTTTATATTTTCTGTGTTTTTCAATCCAGATGCGGCTCTTGCCAAAGCTTTTCCTTGTTCTTTAGCTAAGTTTAATTCGCTTTGAGAAGGTCTTGTTCCAGATGATCCAGTTAATGAAGTTGCTCCAAAAGGCGTATTTCCCTGCGGAACTGTTTTATCTAAAGCTGCCGTTCCCATAATTCCCGTTGGTACTATGATCATTCCGTGTGAAGCGAGAATATTCCAGAAAGATAAAATCGCAGCTTCTTTTCCTGCTCCAGATCCTGCCGACATAAAAACAGTTGCTGGTTTTCCTTCTAAAGCTCTTGAAGTCCAAAGCGGAATACTTTGGCTGAAAAAAGAATTCATATCGGCGCTGATATTGGCAAAATGAACCGGACTTCCAAAAGCGATTCCGTCATAATTGGCTAATTCTTCGATCGTGGCAATTGGTAATTTCTCGACATCGGCATTTAATTTTTCTTTCGGATTTATAGGCGGCACTCTTTTTAGAGTTGCTTTTGTATTTGGATATTCCTGAATTCCTTCAGCAATTGCTTTTGCCATTTTGTATGTGCCTCCGTTTTGAGAATAAATCAAAACCAAAACATTTGTTTCAGATGATTTTACCTGCGCCTTTGCGCCAAAACCTAAAAAGACTGTGATTAATAATACGAGTAATTGCTTTTTCATGAATCTGTTTTTAATAATTTATTGTAATAATCCCAATCCATATACTTGTATTCTCACATGCAAGTTTTTGTTTTTGGGACTGCAAATTTAATTCTTACAATACCGAAAAGCGTTATAATTATCTTAATTATGCCCAAAATTACTTCATCAGTTTACTTTGCTTGAATCATACAAAATAATTTAACACATAGAGGCATAGGTTTTATGCGTGCAAAAGAGCATAAAAAGAAACATGTTTCTAACACATAGTTCTCTATGTTTGTTTTAAATAAGTGAAACGTCTTTTTCAGGAGTGATAAATCTATGTTCCTATGTGTTAAAATTAATTGCATTTTACTGTCTAATATGAACTAATTCAACACTTGGAGGAAAATGAGAGCCGTATGGAATGAAAAATGGCATTATCCTGATTTGAGATAATGCCATTTTTAAAATGTCTATATATAAATTAAATTAATGCGCTTTTAATTTTTCGAAAGTTGTCGTTAGTGTTTTTTTTGCTTTACTCAAAGCACCGTTAAAAGCCTTTTCAAGAGTTTCTGCATGTTCCGTTACAGTGATTGGCTGTAGTTTTGCAGTGCGAACTTCAAGAACACATTTTTTATCATTCAGGCTGAATTTCTCGCCATTTTCATCTCCAAAATGCACTTCGATTCGCGTGATTTTATCTTCAAAACGCGCTAAGCCTTTTTCTAATTCTTCAGAGAAATATTTTTCTAATCTTTGGTGTCCTTCGATGTTTTTGTCGGTATTGATTTGAATCTTCATAACGGTTTATATTTAATGATTGTTTCTCAAATCTATCCATTTTAAAAGGAAAAGCCAAGGGAGTTAATAAAAAATTATGATATTTTTATGGTTAAATTTTAATTCTGATGAAGGAGTAATCGCACTACAAACTCTGTATCAGCACACAAACTAAATTGTAAGAAATTCAGACAATCTCCTCAGGTTTTTTAATATCTTTGCAATTCCTAAAATGCAAAAAATATGAATTCGAAAAATCTTCTTGCCCGTGTGGTATGGTGGCGGTATTGGAAACAACCGCAACGCTCTTTTTGCAGCGTAGGACACCTATAGCTATGCGGGTTTTATATTCCTAAAATGCAAAAAAAATGAGTGTAAACACCCTTTCCAAAGAAACAGAAATGCGTTTAGCCGAATTTTTTAATCAGGCAACAGATCCTAAAAGTTTCGCAAAAGCCATTCGAAAAGTAAATTATCTTCTTGCCATGTCTCTAATGCGAGAATGCGAAACCCTGCAAATTGATCAAAGATCAATCGCAGAAGGTTATTTCTGGTTGAATGAACTAGCCGAGATTTTGAATCCTTATTTTGAGGTTGAAGATTAAGAAAATGTAAAAAGCCACTAGATGTAGTGGCTTTTTTGTTTGTTGAAAATTGTATCTAAATGATACTCTAGAAATTCTTTTCTTGGAGTAATTTGGGCAGATACTATTTTTTGATTTTCGATTGAACTGAAATATCTGTTGAAGAATTCTGTTTCCTTTTTCTTTTTTAGTGCATCAGAAAATATTATTTCGTGATTTTTATTTATTCCAATCAAACCTTTGTCAAACGCTTTGTCATAAAGAGCAGAGAAGCAAATTCCATTTTCTATATTTAATCTTTCATTTTCGTTTTCTGACCAAGGAATAATATGACTGGCGAATAATAATTCAGGAATATCAATTCCTGTTATTGCGCATTTTGACGAATAGTTTGTTAAGACCATTTTTCTGAAAACACATTGATTCACTCTAGCTTTTATTTCACGAATGACTGTTTCTCCTTTTAAGTCTTTTAGATCAAAAAGAATATTCTTGTATTTATTTTCAATGGATGTACTTTCTTTTTGGGCAAGAATTTCTTCGCTTTCAAATAATAGTTTTTCTCGATCGTTATAGAATTCATCCCAAATTGACTGAATTTTATTTCCTCCGTTTTGTAAGCCTCCAGCACCTCTTTGTTGATGATATGGATCCACACTAGCAAAGTTAGCTAATCTTATCGATATTGAACCAGGGCTTCTGTTGATGAGATTTGCTAACCTAATAACGTCTGGATTTTGATCGTTAATTTTTTTGTATTCAATTGTAAGGTATAAATTGAAAGCAAGGATAAATTCATCTCGTGTCCAAAGTATAGGTTTGGATTGTGGCATTTATAATTTGTTTTCAGTAAATATAAAAAAATTAAGTAGCATCCAATTACTCGTATAGTGAAAACAATTGTTTTTGAAATGAATTATTACTTCAATGAAAAAGATAAATAAGAAAAAAACAGTGTGAAAATTTGTTAAGAATTTATAAGTTTAAACTTTTAAACAAGATTATTATCTTAAAATATATTTTGATTTAAAAGATAGTAATGAAAAAAAGTTAATTTAGCAATTAATTCAAAACTAGACTTCATGGCCAATAAATACTTAAACTTTATATCTGATGAGCATTTTTTATATTGCATTGCTAATCTACATAAATCATATTTGAAAGCTAAAAATAATATTACTAAGAAAAAATTTTATAATAATAAAGTTGATACTATAAAGCTAACTTTAGATTCAAAGTTCAATGATATAGAAGAAGATAGTCTTATTCAATCGGAAATATTAAGACAAATAGATAAATCTATAAATAATTCAATCGGAACATTTCACGAACAAATTTTAGGAGGAATCAAAGGTTATGAAATTGGAAGTCTAAGTGGATTTGATATAAAAGCAACTAACAATACATTATTTGCGGATATAAAAAACAAACATAATACGATGAATAGTAGTTCATCTGAAGCGCTTTTTCAGAAACTTGCTAGATATGCAGATACTTATAAAAAAGCAAATTGTTATTGGGTTCAAATTCTAGCTAAAAAAAGTTTTAATACATTATGGCATGGTGATATAAATGGAAAAGAGTACAGTCATTCGAGAGTTTATAGAATTTCTGGAGATAAATTCTATGCTTTGCTTACTGGTCAAGACGATGCTTTTTTTCAGTTATATAAAAAATTGCCAATTGCAATAGATGACTATTTAACTACGATTGCTAAAGATCAGACATTGAATGAAAACTCGGCAATAGATGAAATTAAAGCTGTAACAGATTCTTCGAAAAGAAGTATTTTGGATCAAATTACTTTTGAAAATTACAGTTATTATTTAGGGTTTGATAAATTATAATATTTATTTAAAAATTTTATTATTGAATATCCGACTTCCTTTCCTAAATTTACAGGGACTGCATTTCCAATTTGCTTATATTGTTGAGCTATCGAGCCTGCAAATTTCCAGTCATCAGGGAATGTTTGTATTCTAGCGTATTCACGTACAGTAAATGGTCTTGTTTCTTCTGGATGACATCTTTCTGTTTGTTTTTGTGCTGGACTACAAGTTAATGTAAGGCAAGGTTCATCCCAGCCAATTCTTCTTGCAATTCCTGTTTTTCCTCCGCCAAGATAAAAGCTTCCCCCCATAAATTCCTTTTGAATGTCTATGGGTAAATCTCTCCAGTATCCTTTTTGAGGAACTAATTTTAAAACATCAACTTTACTTTTCGGATATTTTGAACCTCCAGAATGTGGGACATCACAATCAAATAGATCACTTTTCTTTAAAGCATCTTTTAGATTATAAATCTTCTTATATGGTTTTGGATATTCATATTTCAAATCAATATCTTTTCTAATACCAACTAAAATTAGTCTTTCTCTTTTTTGTGGAACGTTAAAATTAATTGCTTTCAAGACTTGAATAGGTACAACATTATAACCAATTTCATCTAAAATTGAAATCATACCTTGGATTGTTTTCCCGTTATCATGGTTTAATAAGCCACGAACATTTTCTCCAATACAAATAGGAGGGTTTACTTCTTTTACGGCTCTAGCAAATTCATAAAACAATGTTCCTCGAGCATCAGCTAAACCAAGTTTTTTTCCTGCATAACTAAATGCTTGACATGGAAAACCACCAGTAACAACATCTACTTTATTATGATATTCGGAAAAATTGAATTGTTTTATATCTCCTTCTAATACGTTCCAGTTTGGTCTGTTAGTTCTTAATGTTTCACATGCCCATTTGTCTATTTCATTGAGTGCAACACACTTTAAGCCAGCTTTTTCCATTCCAATAGCTAATCCACCTGCTCCGGCAAAAAGTTCTAAAACGGTATAAGTGTGTTCCGGTTCTGCATAATTGGAAACCGTTTCTTTTATTTCATCATCTATAAAACTTGAAAAAAGAGTATTAATTTCTGATTTTTTGTACATTCTATAATTGCTCATAGGTTCGCGTACAGCATTCAATTTACCTTCATTATCCCAACGTCTCAAAGTTTCTTTGCTTTTTCCTAATAATTCTGATGCTTCAGACAATGAAATATAATCACTCATAACCAAGTTGTTTAACATTACACAATGGTTACAAAAATAAATGAAAAAAACTCATAATTACGCGTATTTTTTGTTCTAAATTGGAACAAAAAGTATTTCAATTTTTAATTAGCTAAAGATCATTTAAATACAAGAAAACTAACTCAACACATTTTTTAGTTTCTTTTTTAATTTCATGTTCCCAAAATCGAAAAACTTTATAGCCTAGTTCTTCTAATCGAATATTGGTTTCATTGTCGCGTTGTATATTTCTCTCTATTTTTGGTATCCAAAATTCTCGATTGGTCTTAATTTTTGTTTTCTTTTCAGACCAGTTATATCCATGCCAAAACTCACCATCAATGAAAATTACTAATTTATTTTTTTGGTTAACAATGTCAGGATTGCCAGGAAGTTTTTTATTGTGTTTTCGGTACCTTATTCCAGCCTTCCATAATTCTTTTCTAAAGAGAATTTCGGGTTTTGTATCTTTTGATTTAATTTTTGACATAAGCTGGCTTCGTTTAGGAGTTGTATAAAAACCATTTTCCTCTTCGAAACGTAAAACCTTTATTTTGTTTTCAGAATATGCCATAATAATTCCTTTACTTCTCCTTCTTCCCCCACTTAATTTTCATTTTCCCGGCATCATCAATAGCGAGTAAATGAAGCACAATACCGCGTTCGCGAACGGCGTCGCGTTCGGCTTTGCTGGCAAGTTTGGCGTCGTTTTTAGAATTTCTTAGTGGGATTGTCAAGGCGAGATTGGTACCTCGGCCGAAAGAATAAATTCCGTCAACATCAATGTTTAGAACACTAGAGCTGATCGTTAAGTTATTTACGTCGATTTGTTCGCCTCGCATATTTAAATGACCCGATAAATCGCTGAAAGTGATGTTCTCAACATCGCGAAACGGAAAAGCAAATTTTCCAATTTTCACAATGGGTTCAAAGTTGAGCAATGCGCCTTGGTTAACTTTAAAATCTAATTTTCCGTGCATCGAGTTGGTAATTAATTCACCTTGACTGTTTATAAAACCACTTACGTTTGCAGTGCTTGTCAATCGTCCTTTTATATTGCTTGGATTAAAAGAGGTGATTCCGAAATTGTTGAATGACCTTAAAAAACTCGCAATATCTACCTTGTTTACCTGCGCGTTTGAGCTGAACGCATAATTTTTTCCGCTTGGTAAAACCTCGCTGTTAAAAGTGATGCTGCCGCCCGAAGTTTGGAGCGAACCATTTTTTATAACCAATTTTGAATCCAGCATTTGAATACTTGCCGTGGTATTTGTCGCCGTTAGTTTGTTATAATTTATTTTGTCGGCTTTAATGTCGATTACAACGGCGCATTTATCGATTACCGTTCTAAGATGATTTGAAATCGTTGGTTTTTTAGTGTTATTAATGGTCTTTTTCTTTTTTTGAGAAGAAGCCAAAACGCCCGGAAACTGTTTGAGATCGATATTTGGGCAATAAATTTTCCAGTTTACGAGCATTTTCTCGGGTGCATCGTAATACAAGTTCAGGAAATTATCGATTTTGCCTTCTATAAAAATCGTGTTCTTTTTGTGTTTGTAAGCGATTTGTTTAATAAGTAAAGCTTTCTCGGTAAAATCAAGATGAATGTTGGTTTTTACGGCCTGAATATTTTTTGGTATATAATGAAACGAAGCATTATCGACATCAACATTCCCTATAAATCTAGGCTTGTTTATATACAAATCGACAATGTCAAACTGAAATTTCAATTTGGCTTTGGCGTGGCCTTCTTCAAAATGAATCCACTTTTCGTTGCTTACCTGATTAAGTTTTTCGATATCAAAATCAGAACTTACGTTTCCGGTTGCGATTGGTTTTTCAAGATTGCTGATTACGACTTGCGGAATGCTGAGCGGAATATTTTCGTATTCTCCCGAAAATCGGGTTAAAATAACAGCCGAATTTGGATCGTTAAATCCGTTTTTGGGTTTGAAATTATTGGTAAAAATGCCTCTGAAATTACATTTGTCAATTTGCCCGTCGGGGATTGTGAGTTGGTTGTCTTTGGCTACAGCCTGAACCACAATTTTAGGATCGTCGTGAACATTTAAATCGCCTTTTAGATCGCAGTTTACATCAATTGGTTTCTTCAAATCAAACCGATTTAGTTTTGAACTGATATTTCCGGATAATAAATTAGACGCATTGCTCCACAAAATACGCGTATTGATATTGATTCCGAAAAGAGAATTGGTTTTGCCAATATTGAAATATGCGACAATATCGAATGAATCAGAACCAATTTTTAGGTTTTTGGTCGAAACATTAATCTTTTCTTTATCCGCTTGGTAAGAAACAGCCAAAGTTCCTTTAAGTTCTTTTTGTTTGGCAAAACTTCCGTGAACGGTATTAAAGGCTAAACTCTTTATCTGCGTGTCTAAAAACAGATCTGTGCTCCAGTCGTCTCCATCATAATCTACTTTTGATTTTAAACTATGAACATCAAAATCAAAAAGTTTGTTTCCTAATTTATTGTCAATGATAATATGAACATCGCTGAGGTCGATTTCGTCAATTGTCGTTTCGGGTTTTGATTTGTTTTCGGACGTTTTTTTCTTTTTGGGTTTAAAAATATCCGAATTGGTGTAGCCGTCTTTGGTTTTATAAATGTAAATATCGGCGTCGTTAATGAGGATTTTATGAATGTTGACTTCCTTTTGCAATAAACTCCAAACGTTTAAACGCACTTCAATTTCTCGAGCTTTTAAAAGGGTATGATGATGTGTATCCCATTTGTTGTCTTTGACTTCGACATCTTTTAAAGCTAAGGTGAAATTAGGGAAACCGGTTAAAAATTTATAATGAAAATCGCCAATATGAAACTTTCCGTTTATGTTTTCGTTGATTTTGGTATTGATCTTGGCAATAATTTCGGTTTTATTCTGATTGAAGTAAACCGATAATCCTCCGCAGGCCAATAAAAGCAGTCCTATAAGCACTAAAATAAAAATACCGAAACGTTTGGCATATTTTTTAAAATGAACCGATTGGAAAAAGCTTTTTATTTTGTGTAAAGTTTCCTTCATTACTTGTGGATTTTGAGGATCATTAAAGATAAGAATAAAAGACGAATATGTTTTAACGGCAGGTTACAGCTTGTAAATAAAGCAGATGGAAATGTTATAATTATTGACGATGCATTTATAATCAAAACTAATTTGTGAATGGTGTATGATTTGTTTTTAATTTTTAACTTTGTATCTCAGTTTTGAAACTATTAAAAAAGTCTCCCCGAGACAAAAGCTGAGGATAACTTAAAGAAAAATAATTATGGCATTAGCAATAACAGATGCTACTTTTGACGAAGTAGTTTTAAAATCAGATAAACCAGTAATGGTAGATTTTTGGGCAGCATGGTGCGGTCCTTGTAGAATGGTTGGTCCAATCATTGACCAATTAAGCGAAGAATATGCAGGTAAAGTTGTGGTTGGTAAAGTAGATGTAGATGCTAACCAGGAATTTGCTGCTAAATATGGTGTGCGTAACATACCAACCGTTTTGGTGTTTCAAAATGGTGAAGTAGTAGGTAAACAAGTAGGAGTAGCTCCGAAACAAGCCTACGCTGACAGCTTAGACGCTTTGTTGTAATCGTAAGATTATGATTTATATAAAGAAGGTTTGACGAGAGTCAAGCCTTTTTTATTGCATATATGTTTGAAGTTTTTTTTCGCCACGAATTCACGAATTTTTTATAGTTATAGAAATTAGGAAATCTAATTCGTGAATTTGTGGCTAACTTTATTAAACTATCTAATTTAAAATAAAATCGTAAAAGTGGTTCCGAAATCTGGTCTTGAGGAAACTTCGATTTTGCAATTTATTGCCGTCGCCAAATCCCGAATTAAATGCAGTCCTAAACCGGATTTAATGCCAATAACTTCTGAATCGTCGTATAATGCTTTGAACCGTTCCTGACTTCCACCAGAACCATTATCTGTAATAGAAAGATATTGAACATCGTTTTCTTGCCAGGCTTTCCAGATTATTTTTGGATTTTCTATTTTATCAAGCGCTTTTATAGCATTTCCGGTTAAGTTTCTGATAATGGTTTTCAGGTAATTTTCATCGGTAATTAGAAGGATGTTTTCTGGATTTTCAAATGAAATATCAATGTTTTCTATGCTGGAAAAATGCTGCTGTATTTCTTTAAAAATAATGGCGACGGGAATTTCTTTAAAATGCGGTTTAAAGTTTTCCATTTGGCCTTTACTCCAAAGTAAAATATCTTCCATGGAGGTTAATAAATTCTCTGCTCCTGAAATTACTTTGGTCTGCATTCTGGCTGCGGTTTCTTCATCGATCAAATCCGGACTTTCTTTTTGGAGATGTAAAAAATGAATCAAATTAGAAACAGGACTTCTTAAATCATGATTTAAAATGCTGAAGAATCTCGCTTTTATTTTATTGGCCTCATCGAGTTCCTGATTTAAAAGCTGTAATTTCTGATTGGTTTTCTTTCTGTTTTGGTTTTGGGTAAATAATAATAATCCGATAATGCCAACTAATGCCAATCCTAAAATTAAATACAAACGTTGTTTTTTGGCTTCCGCAATCTGAATGTTTTTAATGGTATTTTGAGTCGAAAGGGTTTTAATTTCCTGCGCTTTGGTTTTATTTTGAAAACGTGCTTCGGCATTGGCAATATTCTGCTTAGCAGACTGCTCCATCATTTCGTCATTGTATTTGCTGTAGATTTCGTTATAATAATAAGCTTCTTTCCAATTTCCTATTGCAGCATAACTTTGAGATAGTTTTTTATTAATGACAACAAACGATTCTTTGTCATATTTTAAAGCCTTCGTTGAGGCTTTTTTTAATACTTCGATTGCCTTTTTGTGTTCTCCCTTTTCATTTAAAACCTTTCCCAGAATAGTATTGGCCTCCATTATAATATCTTCATCATTCGATTTTTGGGCATACAAAACGGCTTTTTGGGCATAATTGTAGGCATTATTTATTTTGCCTTGATTTATAGAATGCTCAGCCATGCTTCGATTGGCAAAACTTAAATTGATAAAAAGAGAATCTTTTGCTGTTGGGTATGTATATAAAAGCTTGTAGTATTTGGTAACGCTGTCGGTTTTTTTTATCGCAACATAGCTGTGCAGGTAATAATTGCATAAAAAAGCACTCACATACGGAGCGTCTTTTAAATACGGTTTTGCTTCGTTGAAATATTCAATAGCTTTATTGTATTGTTTCATTTTGGTATAAGCGCTTCCAATTTGAAGATAAGATATACCGATGTTTTTCTCGTCTTTTTTCGTCTTTTTAATTCGTTTTTTATAGGAAATGGCTTTTAATTGATAGCCAATAAAAGTTTCATATTCAGAATTAAGATGATAGTATTCGGCCAGACTGCCGTATAAAACAGATTTAGTGTAGTTGCTTTTTGTAGTGTCTACAACTTGCTTAATGTATTTTGTCAAAGATTTACTTTTTACAGTATCCTGAACCGAATAATAAATGTAATTAAGGCGCATTAAAGCGGTAGTTTCATTTTTTAGATGTCTGGTTTTTTGGGCATATTTCCAGGCTTGTTCGTAATTTTCTAATGCTTTTTGGTATTGGCTATTAGTAAATTCATAAGCTATTCCGTGCTGTAAATAAAACTGACTTAAATAAACAGGATGGTTTTGAGAAAGCTCAATTCCTTTTTTTGTGGCTGTAATTAATTTTGGATACTCTTCTTTATCTAAAAGTGCCGTAGTGTAGGTAAGCCAGATTTTGAGTTTTTGATCCAGGTTTTGGTATCTCGCTAAATTGGGTTCTTGCTGTGAAAAAACAGAAAATGTGATAAAGAACAAAAACAGAAAACCGACTTTTTTCATTTAAATCAGGTTTAGGTTTTCTTTATAACTTCTGCCAACCGGAATAGAAATATTGTTGTTTAAAATGATTTCGTTTGAATTCATTTTTTCGATAAACTGTTTTTGAACGGCATAACTTCTGTGAATTCGGATAAATGATTGAAAATGATCTTCTTTTAATAAGTTGCCAATGCTCGATAAAACACAATGTCTTTTTTTGTCGGTAATAATTAATGTGTAGTCTTTAAGCGCTTCGAGGTATAAAATTTCATGAAGTTTAACTTTGGTTTGTTCGTGGCCTTCTTTTATATAAATAGAATCACCGCCAATGCTGGCTTCAAAAAGTGAGGCTTTGATTCTTATTTCCATAAACTCTTCTATTCTGCTTATGGTTTTTGCAAATCGGTCTAATTTTAAAGGTTTTACAATAAAATCGAGCGTTTCTATCTGAAAACTTTCAACAGCATGTTCCGGATGTGCCGTTATAAAAACACAAACCGGAATTTCCAGCGCTTGTTTTCTAAAATCAATGCCGTTTAAATCGGGCATATCGATATCCAGAAATAAAATATCAACTTTTTGTTTTTCTATAAACGGAAACGCATCCTGAGCAGAATCGAAAACACCTAAAACATCCAGAACTGGGAATTTTTTGGCAAAAGACAAGACAGTAAGTTTGTCAATTTCGTCGTCATCAATAATAATACAGGAGTATTTTTTCATCATTCAAACTTATTTTATGTCGTCTGTCTATTTAAAATGCTGTTTGTCTATTGGCTGTTTTTATCGCGGTTTTATTGGCTCAAATTTGTCTTGTAATTAATTCATCGGCTAAAAATAAACACTCAATTATTTGCTTGTGAGTTTTACAAAAATAATGTTATTCAGTTAAAAAAGAACCATTTGACCAATTTAAAACTAAAATTATTATGAAAATTTTAAAATCATTATTTGCCATTTTATTTATTGCTATTTCTATAATCTCGTGTAGCAGCGACGACGGAACAGACGGAGTTAATGGAGCTGACGGACAAATAGGGCCGGCAGGACCAGCCGGAACGGCAAATGTTATTTACAGTGCCTGGATAAACGCACCAGCTGCAGCTGCAGAAACAATAGATGGTACTTCTGGAATGTCGACTTCGATTAATGCTCCGGAACTATCAACAGATATTCTTAATAAAGGTACCGTACTGGTTTACGTGTCTTTTGGTACAGGTACTTTTGCGGTTCCGTATACATCAACAGCAGGAGGATTTGTGAATACGATTACAGCTATTTCCAGCTTACAAAAAATCAAGCTTTTTAGATTTAGACATGACGGAGCAGGTACGGTAAATATTCCTGTGTCGCTTTCCTGGCGATATATTTTAATTCCGGGAGGAGTTGCTGCAACTGCTAAAAAGTCAAATCTGGATTATTCTAAAATGAGTTACGAAGAAGTTTGTTCACGCTTTAATATTCAGCCATAAAATAAACTAAAATAGAGAATAATCAGTTTCTGAAAATCACAATGCAGACGAAGCAAATTTGTTTAATTTAAAATTCAAATATCATGAAAACTTTTAAAATCATTTTTGTGCTTTTGACATTCTCATTTCTGGTAATTTCTTGCTCTAGTGACAATAATGAGTCAGAAGCAGTTGTGTATAACGAAGAAAATCCTTTCGATGTTTATATGTCTATTTCAGGATTTAGAGAGACAACTGCTGTTGTAAGAAAAGCGGGATTCTTTGAAATGGGTTTTAGTTTTATACCAATTGTAAATGGAAAAATAAACTCTTTCGCAGTAAGAACCCCAGATGTAAATAATGCTTTGAGAATTACGTTGTGGGATGCAGAGACTAAAAAAAATATAAAATCTGAAACTATAGATGTTTCAGCAGTAAATGTTTTTATAGAGAAAGCAGTTGCTCCAATTACATTGATGAAAGGTAAAGAGTATTTTTTATCAATCAATACTGATGATTATTATCTTAGAAAAAATGGTACTGGGGCCGATGTCTCTTTTCCAATTGTAGCAGGAAACATTATCGTAACAGGTAATGCTTATGCCTCAAATACTGGTATCGTAATTTCGTATCCTGTAAATTCGACTAAAAACTATTATACAGGAGATATCACTTTTAAATTTCAACAAACAGAATAAATAATACTACTAATTAAAAACGAACTGTTTAAATTTTAAATCTAAAATTTTATGAAAAATTTAAAAATACTTTTTACCATATTATCTGCAGCGATTTTTACTGTTTCGTGCAGCAGTGGAGATGATAAAGACAATACGCCAAAATTTGAGACAGAAAATCCACTGGCGGTTTATTACACTCAAACAGGATTTACAACCGTAACCAATTTTGTAAACTCTGGTGATTATGAATTTGGGCTGGCTTTTACACCAACTGTAAAAGGGAATATAAAGGCAGTCACTTTAAAATTGCCTGCAGTGAATTCTGCAGTGCGTGTAACGATCTGGGACTATACAACGAAAGCAGTGCTTCGTTCTGAGACCATAAATGTTGCATCTGCAGATGTTGAGGTGAAAAAAGAAATAAGCGTTTTAGCTCTTGAAAAAGACAAAAAATATTTGATAAGTATGAATTCTAATGACTGGTACAAAAAAAATAAAGCAGATCTTACCAATGTTACTTATCCAATCGTTGCCGGACACATTACATTTAACGAATACAGATGGATAAGCGGAACCTCACAAACTTTCCCAACCAATGTTTCAGCTAATTACAATGCAGGAGATTTAAGTTTTGATTTTCAACAAACTGAATAATTTTATTTTTGGATAGTGTGAATTAGTAAGTTTGGAAAAAGGCTTGGCAGTTGTCAAGCCTTTTTTTGTGTATCTTTTTTAGCTCCGAATTCACGAATTTATTCTATTATAAAGTATTGAAATAATTCGTGAATTCGGGGCAGACTTTCTAAACTGACTGTTTTTTTTCTATTTTTAACGAATCTTATATTCCTTTAAAAATGAAAATTCTATACACCTTTCTTTGTTTTTGTATGCTGATTCCGAGTGGTTTTTCTCAATCAAAAGAAAAAGAAAGTGTGTTGCTGGAAAATGGTGTTTCAGAGCAATTGGCGCACTTTCGTAAAAAACAGATTTCAGATCTTCGATACACTTTGTTTTTCGAAATTCCGAATCAGAAAGCAGAAAATATAAAATCTCAGCTATTCGTAAATCTGAATTTATCTGATTTAAGTCAGCCTTTAATTCTGGATTTTAAAGAGAAAACTTCCAATATAAAAACAGTGGCCGTAAACGGAAAAAATGTGGAAATCGTTCATCAAAACGGACATATTGTAATTCCGGTTTCGGGTTTAATTTCAGGAAAAAATAGCATTTCAATTTCCTTCATTGCAGGCAATTTATCGTTGAACAGAAATGATGATTTCTTATATACTTTATTAGTTCCGGATCGCGCGAGTACTTTATTCCCTTGTTTTGATCAGCCCGATTTAAAAGCGACTTATAAATTGAGTCTTTCTGTGCCAAAAGAATGGTCGGTTTTGGCTGGAGCCGATGTTGTAGAGAAATTGGAAAGCGGCAATTTTACGTCTTATACTTTTGGCGAATCAGATAAAATGAGCACATATTTATTCTCTTTCGTTGCCGGTAAATTCAAAAGTGCCACACAAAAGCCAGGTTTAGAAATGACGATGTTGTATCGAGAGAATAATCAAGAGAAAATAAAAGTAAGTACAGATACTATTTTTAATCTGCATCAGCAATCTTTAGATTTTCTGGAAAAATATACCAATTATAAATTTCCGTTTCAAAAGCTGGATTTTGCTTCGATTCCGGTTTTTCAATATGGCGGAATGGAACATGTTGGCGCGATTCAATACAGAGAATCAACTTTATTTCTGGACAACAGCGCAACCGACAGCGAGAAATTAAATCGAGCAAAATTGATAGCGCACGAAACATCGCACATGTGGTTTGGCGATCTGGTAACCATGAAATGGTTCGATGACGTTTGGATGAAAGAGGTTTTTGCCAATTTTATGGCGGACAAAATTATGAATCCAATTTTCCCCAAAGTCAATCATAATCTGCAGTTTTTTACGGCGCATTATGGCAGCGCTTACGCGGAAGATCGATCTTTAGGAACACATCCCATAAAACAGCATTTGGCAAATTTAAAAGATGCCGGATCGCTTTACGGCGCCATTATTTACAACAAAGCGCCTATTATGATGCGTCAGCTCGAAGAATCGATGGGAAAGGAGGCTTTCCAAAAAGGAATCGAAAAATACATTCAAAAATACGCCAACGACAATGCCGACTGGAATAATCTCGTAGAAATCCTTGATGCCGAAACACCGCTTGACATGAAAAAATGGAGCGAGGTTTGGGTAAACAAATCCGGACGAGCGATTTTTACAGATAAGATAGAATACGATTCTAAAAACCGAATCAAAAAGTTTGAAATTCAACAACAAGCAGAAGATAAATCAGATAATATCTGGCCTCAGGTTTTTCAGATTGGTTTAGTTTATAAAGACAATGTAAAGGTTTTATCAGTTAATATTAATGATAAAAATACGGTTGTAAAAAAAGCTGTTGGACTTGAAAAACCAATCGCAGTTGTTTACAATTATAATGGTTTTGGATATGGTGTTTTTCCGCTTGACGGGAATAATTTAAATTATATCGTAATGTTAAAAGATGAGGTTGCTCGCGCATCAAGTTACAGCAATCTTTATGAAAATACGCTGATTGGAAATGTTTCGCCAGAAAAAGCTTTTGATTGTTTTTTAAAAGGAATTCAGACGGAAGAAAATGAACTTGTTCTGCGAATAGTATCAGGAAATTTAAATACGATTTATTGGAGATTTTTTAGCGAAAAACAGCAGAATAAAGCTCAGAAACAGCTTGAAGGTATTTTGTATGAACGCTTACAGGCCAATTTATTGCCTAATATCAAAAAGACATTATTCGGATTATTCAGCTCAATTGCTTATTCTAATTCGGCGAAAGCCAAATTATATCAGATCTGGAATAAAGATATTGTGATTCAAAATTTGAAATTAAACGAAGATGATTTTGCTAATATCGCAATGAATCTGGCAATTTTCAAACATCCAAAAGCCAATGAAATTCTAGAGAAAACCAGAACAACGATTACAAATCCGGACAAACAAAAACGATTTGAATTCTTGCTTCCGTCATTATCAAAAGACGAATCGGTTCGCGATGCTTTTATGGAATCTTTAAAAGACGATAAAAACCGAGAGAAAGAATCGTGGGTTTCGGTTGGTTTAGCGAATGTTCATCATCCGCTTCGTCAGGAAAGTGCGCAAAAGTATATCAGATTTTCATTAGATTTGGTTGATGAAATTCAGCGTACCGGAGATATTTTCTTCCCGAAAGACTGGCTTGATAATACCGTTGGCAAATATTCGTCGAAATTTGCTTTTGATGAAGTACAGCGATTCTTAAAAGAAAACCCTAATTTTAGTCCTATTTTAAAAAGGAAATTATTTCAGGCTGCAGATTTGCTTTATAAAGCACAAAATATTAAAAAAGAAACCGAATGAAAATCGAATCGGAAATAGAGAAAGTTTCAAGTTTTCAGCATCTCGAAATGCTGGCAAATCAGGTTGTGGAAGGTTTTATATCCGGAATGCACAAGAGTCCGTTTCATGGATTTTCGGCAGAATTTGCCGAGCATAAAGTGTATAATGCAGGCGAAAGCACGAAACATATCGATTGGAAAATATTTGCCAAAACCGATCGTTTGTATACAAAACGTTTTGAGGAAGAAACCAATTTACGCTGCCATTTGATTGTCGATAATTCGTCGTCAATGCATTATCCTGAATTAAAATCAAATCAGCCTTTTTATGAAAAGAAGATTGGTTTTGCGGTTTTAGCTTCGGCGGTTTTAATGAATATTCTAAAGAAACAGCGCGATGCCGTTGGTTTAAGCGTTTTCTCTGATAAATATGAATATTACGCTCCCGAAAAAGGAAGTGATCGCCATCATAGAATGCTTTTGAACAAGCTGGAAGAATTATTAGTACAGCCAAAAGTCAAAAAAACGACCGATACGATTACCTATTTACATCAAATAGCAGAGAAAATGCATCGTCGTTCGATGATTATTTTGTTTACCGATATGTTTCAGGCCGAAGACGATGAAAAGCTTTTTAATGCTTTACAGCACTTAAAGCACAATAAACATAAAGTGGTTTTGTTTCATGTTGTTGATAATGAAACCGAATTGAAATTTGATTTTGATAATGCACCAAGAAAGTTTATTGACTTAGAATCAGGAGAAGAAGTTTCGATTTTTGCCGATAATGTTAAAATTGAATATGAAAAAAGAGTAGAAGCCTACTTTAAAAACCTGGCTTTAACCTGTGCGAAGAACCAAATTAAGTACGTTCCGGTAAATGTGGGTGATAATTTTGAAAAAATATTGACTACATATTTAGTTGAAAAACAAAACTTTGGATAAATAATTAAAAATTTATTTCATTTTTTTTACAAAAATGCTTGCAGATATGAAATTCTGTACTATCTTTGCAACCGCAATAACGCAGAGGTTTGGTAGTTCAGTTGGTTAGAATACATGCCTGTCACGCATGGGGTCGCGGGTTCGAGTCCCGTCCAGACCGCAATATTGG
>Ga0157370_10000723_pt1 | contig 41359 bp, 27 predicted proteins | sample C35metaG_FD_113463 | JGI IMG/M metagenome (GOLD analysis project Ga0157370, IMG submission 113463) | Corn rhizosphere microbial communities from Kellogg Biological Station, Michigan, USA - C3-5 metaG | ecosystem: Host-associated > Plants > Roots > Rhizosphere > Soil | place: USA: Michigan... | reverse complement strand
TGGTAGGTGAGCGCGAGTTCGGAAGGCCCGATGTCGTAGACTGTCTTGCCTTGGAGGGTTTCCCGCTGCACGCCGACAAATTCCTCGAAGGGACCGTTGCAGCCGGTATAGATACCGTTGGCATCCTTCATGAACACCGGCGAGTCCATGCAGTCGACCAAGCTCAGCAGTTGGGACAGGCTCGATCGTCCCTCGCGTGCGAGACGCATGAGCCGCGTCTCGTCTTTGGCGCGCTCGATGATCGGCGCGGGGGACTCGAGATCCTCGTGGCACGCTGCATCGTTGGCGCCGTGCGCAACCAGGGAGATGACGTCTTCCGGGCTGAGTCGCGGCAGGACGGGGATCAAATAGTGATCGGGCTTGTTCTCGGCGCGCAGCCGGCCGAGTTCGGTGACGGCATCGGCGTCCTCGCAATCGATGAAGACCACGGCCGGCGCAGCGGCCGCGATGACATGGTGCGGCGCCAGCATCTGCGCGCCGTGCGAGCGCATGGCGCGCGGTATCGCGCGGTCCTTGCGGCTTGACCAGAACAAACGAGGTTCCGAGGCATTTACCGTACCCATTTTTTGCTTCCCTTTGTACGTTTGTCACCCGCGCCTGCTTGAGAATGATCGGAGGCGGGTTGCCCTTCCGAACCGGCGAACCGGTCTCTTTCGACGTGTTAACGGCAGGACCGGTCTGTCTTTGCAGGGCGGGGCGTCTAGGGGAATGCCCCGTAGGGAATTCCTTAATCCCCTATGGGTCGATGCGCCATCGAGCGAGATCGAGCTCGAAGAGGTCGTCTTCCTCGCGGTGATCGCGATCCCTGTCGGGATCGCCTTCGGGCTCGCGTTGCGGCGCCGCGGTGCCGGTGCGTGCGCCGGCGGCCAGGCCCGTAAGCACATCGCGTACTTGGACGCTCTTTTGATGGCCGCGCCGATCGGCCGCGCGTGTGCGGGCCAAGGGCAGGTGCGCGAAGGCCTGCGCCACGGGCGAGGCGACCGATACCCATGCGGCTTTGCCGACGACGCGTGCCTGGCCCAACCGAAAGGCGGCCCGGGTGCGCAACGACGAGTGATCGCGGCGCCAGGCGTAGTAGTCGGTCGTGCCGTCCAGCTTGCCGACCGTGATGTTGCGGCCGCCGATCGAGAGCGTGATTTCGTCGGCGATATCGGCGCGTGCCTCGAGCTCATTCACCAGCTGGTCCAGCGAGGCATCGAGCGCCTTGAAGTCGAGTCGTGGATTGGTGGGCGAGAACGCTTGCGCTTCGGGTACGTCGAGCGCGAGCTTGAGCGGCTCGCCCTTGCGCTTGAGTATCCCCAGCAGTCGGGCCATCTCCGTCTTTTGAAAGCGCGCCCGCTCGGCGGCCGAGTAGTGGGCGGTGATGGGCGTGGTCCCTTGCGTGATGAGCTGACCGTCCTTCTGATCTCCGTAGTGCGTGTGCCAGGGATGGCCTTGGCCGGCCAGGATGTCCTTCTTGACATTGACACCGAGGGCGAACGCGGCGCCGAATGCGTTGACGGCGGTGCCGAGCATGGCGCCGCCGCCCATCGTCATGGTATAGCGCTCCTCCTCGCCGGCAGTGAGCCGCTTCGCGAGTCGCGTTGCTTCGACTTGCGCTCGGCCGTCGCCGCAAAATAGTGCCTGCGCGTCGGGATCGCCGATCGCCGCAAGCGCCCGGGCAGCCGAACTCAGCTTCTCGCGCACGGCCACGGTCTCATGGGTGGGCAACCCCGCTGCTTCCTTCAGGCGGGCCTGCGCCGCCTCGAAGTTGATCCAGTCGCGCAAGCTCGCTTTCAGGATCTGTCGCTTGCCGGCCAGACGCGTCGCATGAAACTGCGCTTGCTGCCCTGACTCGGGTGCTGCAATAGCCTGTTCTTTATGCTTCAGGAGCGAGCGAGCCGAAGCGGCGACCTTGCCGATCAAGAGGCGGCCCATGTTATCGAAGCGCATCCGATAGGGCGTCTTCCACGCGCCGGTGACCGTGCTCGTGTTGAATTTCGCTTCATGCGTCTGCGTAAATTGCGCATCGAGCGCTTGCAATGCGGCCTGAGTCCGCTCGGCACGGTCCGCTTCGAGCACCTCCGTGACGATATCGAGTTCGCGTTGCATCGTCTGATCGGGCGCGCCGCCCTCGACCCCGGGCTGCGCCGACGGCCCGTGCTGCGCCTCGATGCCTTCGCGGACTAAATCCAATGTGCGCAGATGGCCGCGCTCGATTTTCGAGCGCTCGCCGTTTTGCTTTTTGCGGTAGTCGGCATAGGCCGTCCAGTTTTCCAGTGCCTGAAAATCATCCTGCCTGTCGTCGCCGAGTGCGATCTGCCCAAGGGCATCGAGCAGCTTGCTTCGCGCACCCGCTTTCACCGAGGCATCGGGTGAACGCCGCTCGGCGAGGTAAGTGCGGTAGGCGTCGGCACGCGCCTTTTGTTGCGCGGGCGCTTTGCCGCCGATAAGGTCCAGCGATTTAGCGAGGGCCACGATGGCGCGCGTCGCCTTTGCTTCGCCGTCTTTGCTCGGCCCCGTGCTCGCTTGATAGCCGACGTACACGAGCGCGCTGAGCGCGACCGCCGCCACCGACATGCCGAAGGTGGCCGGCGCCGTGGGCGCGAAAATGGCCATGACGGTCGCGGCAAGCGCGGTGGCGCCGTTGAGGTAGCCCAGCCCGAGATTGATCTCGTTGCCACGGTACTCGATCTTTGCGCTCTCGGAGGCTGTCTTGTATTGCGCTTTCAGTTCGCAGCGCAGGCAGAACGCGCTGAACGCAATGCTCAGGTTCTCGCCGGCCGTGCGCAGCTTGGCCTCGGCCCGATGCCACGCCGGGGAACGCTCGGGCGCATCCGACCGCTCGGCGAGCGCGCGCTCGAGTTCGGCCAGCGCCGCTTCCATCTGCTTGACATCGGCGTTCATCTTGCCCAGCTGCCTCAGCAGCTTCCACGAGGCGCCGGCTACGCTCGGTCCGATTTTCGCGCTGGGCGCCGCGTCGGCCTTGCCGAGCGGCATGACCTCTTCGGTGCCGGAGTTGCGAAAACGAAGTGTCGAGGAGGAGAAAGCAAGCGCACTGCTGACAGCCGTCAGCACGAGCTGGACCGTCGAAAGCGCGACTTTCGTCGGCGGATGCAGGCTGGCGCCGATCTGCACTGCGCCCACGATACCGTTGGCGACGGAAGCCGTCAGCACGGGTTGCCGGTGCAGCCCGCCCAGGCCGGCTCGTTTGAAACTGTCGCGGACCTTGCCCAGATCGGCATCGTCGGTGCCGATCGCCTTGAGGAAAGTCTCGACCATCGCGGCATAGTAGTCGGCCTTGCTCGATCCCTCGGGCAGCAGACGCTCGGCTTTGCGCGCCGGCGGGATCTCGTCGGCGTGTGCGCGCTCGAAGTTCAGCGCGAGCAAACGGGCGACCTCGGGAATCGAGACCTGCTCGACGAGGCTGTCGCGCCATCCCTCGCAGATCTGCATCGCCGTGTCTTCGTCCCAGCCGTCGACCCGAAGGGCGGGCGGCTGCGGCACTTTGCGGGTGTCGATCATTTGCTCGAGACGGTCTTTGACCGTGCCGCGCGGCGGCTTGCTCGACGCGATCGGCGGCGGCGACGATGCGTGCACGTGCGGTGAATCGTCCGCGACGCCCGTAGGGGCGAAAGTCGGCAGCGGCGAGGTGAGGCTCGGTCTGGGCATGGCGAATCCTGCAGTAGAGACGGATCGGCATATCGCGTCGATCCGTCGGCCATGCTAGTGACCAAACATGACAGTACCGGTCATCCTACGATGCGATGTGCGAGGACCCGAAGTCAGGGCGGCAAGACGGCTCCAGCCGTGGCGGCGCGGACGTGCGCAAGCATCCCGGGTTCAGGTGAGGGCGAATTCGACGCGTGGACGCGCTGCTCCGGCGGCGGCCGTCGATATCTGTCCGCGCCCCGCATCGAACTCGATTTCGTAGCACGACACCGTCGAGCGTATGGCGCGGTAACCGCCGAAGGCGCGCGACAGCGGATCGGCCTGGTCGAGCGCGGCTACGGCGTGCAGCCATCGCCGGCCGCCCAGCGCGTTGCACACATGGCGCAGCAGTGCGCCGCACAGCGATGCGTCGTCGTGCTGCGCGGCAATGAACGCTAGGTAGACATAGGGCAGGCGCGCGCCAGGCGCCGGCAGCGGCGGCCGGCCTCGCAAGGCGGCGAGCACGTTGTAGAGCGGCCGCGCATAGGCGATCGGCCCTGCGTAGCGCTCGACGTGGGCCTGCCGCAACGGGGCTTGATCCCAAGCGGCTATCGTCGCGCAGATGCGCCCCTCGCGGATCGCCACGAAGAAATCGTCGGCACGAAGCGTGTCGCAGCGCCCGCCCGGGAGGAAGTCGTCGATCTCGAGCACCGGGGCCCAAGAGCACGCCTTATAACGTGCGCCGAGAAAACGCATGATGTCGGGCAAATCGGCGGCACGCGCACGCCTAAGCTCGACCCGCGGCGGCGCCGCTTCGCGCCGGCTCGCTCCCAAGTGCAGCGCGTGCGTCGTCAACCGGCTGAACGGGCGCCACCTCGGCATGCCGGGGCGCCCGCCGGCGAGACTGCGCAGCGCGCGATCGTTGTCGTCGTAAATGAGCGCGTAGCAGGGCATCGGGTCGGCCTCGTGCAGCGCTTGTAGTTCGGAAAAAAGCCGTGGCACGAGCCCGCGGCCGCGATGCGTCTGTGCCACGCGCACGTCGGAAACGAGTGCCGCGCGGCACGGCTTGCCGTGGAGGAATACCGTCGCGACGCTGCGCCCGAGCGTCGCGACGATATCGCCTGTCGCTGCCTCGCGGCACACGAGCGTGCGCATCGCGCCTTGCAGGCGGCTCGCCGCGAAGTAGGACGGCTCGCGGCGCAGGCTCAGTGCGACGGTGCCGTCGATCCAGTCAGCCGCCATGCGCGCCCGCAGTTGCGCGTCGTCATTCGGCTGCGCGATTGAGAACGTGTAGCGGCTCATCGGCAGCGCAGGCACTCGGCAACGGCTGACAGCATGTTTTTCTCCAAATAGTCCCAAGCATGTGACGCAAGCCTGTCGGCAACCGACAGCGCGACGCGTCGAATCGAGCACGTCGGCAAGCGGTTTCAACGAGCCGTTCAGGTGCCGGCGTCGGTGAGATAGGGCACGACAAGGACGACCTGTTCGCGCACGGGCTTCGGCTCCGCGGCGGAGTCGGCGGCCGAGCGGGTCGAAGCGGCGGCAGTCGCGGCCTCTCGCGCCCGATCGTCTAGCGGCGACGCCGCTATCGGCAGCGCGATCACGGCGCCGCGCCGCGGCCTGACTTCGGCATCCGCCTCGCGTAGGGTGCCGGCGCCCTGCGCATCGTCCGTCGTCAGCCGGATCTTCAATGCCACGCGGCCCACGTTGCCGGGCGTGCCGTCGCCGGGCTCGACTATGGGCGTCACGTCGAGCGCGATGCCCGTCGACACGTCGAGCAGGGTATCGCCGCGTTCGCCCGGGTTCTCGCCCGTGCCGCGATCGACGGCTTCGACCAGGCGGTTTTCATAGCGGTCGACGGTGACCGGCGTGCCGTCCACCGTGGTCATGTCGCGCGCGAGTTCGATGTGCGCACGTCCTTCGTGCTCGAACGTACGCAACTGCGCCAGCATCTCGCCGCCTTCGTCGTCGGTATAGGCGACGCGCGCGGCAGCCGGGTTGGCGTTCGCGCGCCATGGCAGCGGCAGTGCGGCAAGTGCCTCCGTGTCGACCTGCGCCACATAGGTGACGAGGCGCACCAGCGTTGGCCGCCGATCGTACGCCTCGATCATTGCGACATCGGCGGCGAGCCGCTCCGGGCGATCGCGAACGAGCACGGCATTATTGGTCGCGTCGGCCTCGAAGATCGGCAGCGGCGTTTCGTATTCGATGGGCGTGACGCCCGGCGAAAGCGGTTGTGCGCGGGCGATGCGCGCGCGCTGCCGCATCTGCGTGGCGATGCCGGGCAGCACGATCACGCGCTCGCCTTGGCGCTCGTCGCGATCCGCCGCGCGCGCCGCCGTCAGCTTGACCACGCGCACGGCCGTGCGCAGGCGCTCGCGCGTGCCGCGTTCGAGCGCACGCGCGGCCTGTTCGACGCGCGTCACGAAGGCAGGGGGGCCCGAGACCGTCACCACCCTAGCCCCCTCGTCGAGCTGCGGCGGGAAGCGTGGGTCGGCAATGCGCGTCTCGCGCAGCACGCTGAAGAGTTCCTCGGGCTCGGCGTACACGAGCCGGATCGCGAGCGTGCGCCGAGCCGAGGCGCGCGACACGCGCACCACGGCGCCGTCGAAGTACCAGTCGAGGCCGTTGTCCGAAGTCGCGGCATCGAGGAAGTGCTGCGGCGTCATGTTGAAACGCCCCGCCAACCGAGCCTGCACGTCGGAATCGACCACGATCGGCACGTGACCCTGCTGCGAGAGTTCCGCCAGCGCGTCGCGGACGCTCGCGTTAGAGGCCGAATAGTCGAAGCGCGTAGTTTGCCAGGGGGGCGACTGCGCCTGCGCCTGCGCATGCCCGGCGCTTGCGGCGGTAAGGCATGCCGCGAGCGCGAGGCGTGCTGTCGCAGGCAGGCATGGCACGCGCGAGGCGATGGCCGGGAAGGCCGCTACTAGGCGGTCGATTTTCATGAGGCAATTCCTTCGTCGATCTGCAACGGTTGATCGATAGCTGGCTTGCGCGGCGTTGCGTCCGATGTCCCGTCGTCGGGTTCGGGGCCGAGATTGAGCCGATAGCCGGCGCCGTACACGGACTGTATGGTCCACGGCACGCCTGCCTTTTTCAGTTGAGTGCGCACTCGGCTTACGTACATGTCGACCGAGCGCGTTTGCACCGCTACATCCCAGCCCCACACCACGGAAAGCAGGTCCTGCCGCTGCACGACGGTGCCGGCGTGCGTGGCCAGATGCCAAAGAATGTCGAATTCCTTGGTGCCGAGCGCGTGCGGTGTCTCGCTGACGATCAGCGTTTGGCGTCCGCGGTCGAGCACGATCTCATCGACGAGCAGTTTGCGGCCGTCGTGGCGGCCCGACTCGGCGCGTCGCAGTACCGCGCGCATGCGCGCCAGCAGTACCGTGCGGTCGAGCGGTTTGACGAGAAAGTCGTCGGCGCCTGCATCGAGGATCTGGGCGATGTCGGACTCTGACGAATGCACTGTTTGAAAGATCACCGGCACCGCCGAGCGGGCGCGGCCTCGCACGTGGGCCAGCAACTGCTCGCCCGTGAGTCCCGGGACGTCCCAGTCGAAGATCAGCAGGTCGGCCCATTGGTCGGCGAGATAGTTGCGCGCCTCGAGGCCATTGCGAAACGACGCGACCTGATAACCCTCGGCCTTCAGCCATGAGGTGAGCAGCGCATGCTGCGCCGGGTCGTCTTCGACGACGAGCACGCGCACCAGCTTGCCTAAGGCGTTTTTCATCACGGCCGTGTCCCCTTGTGCAGTCGCTGTTCCATCAGAGTGCTCCTTGCTTGAAAACGTGGACGGCCGCGGTGTCGCTCGTGCCGGGCGTGAGGCAGGGCAGCCGCATCACGAAGGTCGTGCCGGCCTCGTTGTTCGGCTCGGCGTAGAGCGCGCCGCCGTGCATGTCGACGATCTGCCAAGCCAGCTTGAGCCCCAGCCCGAACCCCTTCGACGAGCGATTCGGCGGCGCGTCGAAGCGCTCGATGCGGCCTTTGGCACGCAGCCCCGGCAGGCCTCCGGCCTGGTCGGCGACGTGGATCTCGGCGTGGCCGTCGCCCACTTTAAAGAGGACCGTTACGGTCGAGCCGGGCCGCGAAGCTTGGATTGCGTTGTCGACCAGGTTTTGCAGCGCGCGCGCCGCGAAGCTGCGCACGCCCTCGATCCATACGGCCGAGTCGTCGGGTAGCCAGAGCCGCAGCAGCACGCGCCGGTACACGGCCGCCACTTCGAGCTGGGGCACGAGTTCGCGTACCGTCGCGCGCAGGTCGAAGCGCGAGAAGTCGTTCCTGCGTAGATTGCCTAGTACGGACGAAAAGATGAAGTTCTCGCCGAGCGCGAGCGCATAGCGCGCAAGACGGCCGATCTGTTCCATGCCGCCGCATTGTTCGAAGGCGGGCGAATCGCTCTCGGCGAGCTGAGAGAGCGCGATGACCGAATTGAGCGGCGAGCGCAGATCGTGCGAGAGAAAGCGCAGTGAGGCGATGCGCTCGTCGAGCCCGCGGCGCAGCGCGGTGACGTCGATCAGCGCGACGGTGATATCGATGGCGCCGGGTGCGAGCACCCGAGCGTCCTCGCCGGACGAGACGCGCGCGAGCTTGAGCCAAAGCCAGGTCTCGCCGATCGGAATCTCGAGGCCCTGTTCGAGCGCTTCGCACAGGCTTTCGTCGGTCGTTGCTCCGCCGCGTGCAACCGTTTCGGTCAGCGCGCCGAACACTTCGACAAACGAGGCGCCGGCTGCGATCGGGCGCCCCAGCATTTGCTGCGCGCGCTGACTGGCTACGACAACGCGATGCGCGTTGCCGGCCAAGCCAAGTGCGACGGTACCCCACGGCTGGCTATCGAGCAGGGCCTCGATACGCGCGGTCTCCGCATCGCGTGCGGCGGCGGGCGGAACGTTCCGGATGGCTGAAGTGTTCATGGCTCGATAATCCTCGGCGTCAGCAGGAACAGCCGCTCCATATGGTTATCCGTGTGATCCGTCGTGCGAAAGAGCGCCCCCAGCACCGGTATCTTCGACAAGCCGGGTACCCCTGAGACGGTGTTCGAGTGGTTATCGACGCGATAGCCGGCGATCAGCAGCGCCTGGCCTTGCGAGATGAAGGCCGAAGTGTTGATGTTCGTGCTCGTGATCACAGGCAGATTCGAGACCGTTTGCGAACTCAGTTGGCCGTCCTGGATCGTGACGTCGAGCTTGATCTGCGTCGTGCCGTTCTCCTCCACGACCATCGGCAGCACGCGCAGCGACACACCGGTGGACACGGTGTAGAGATCGGCCGAGGCGTAGCCGGCGACCGGCACGAAAAAGCGCGTGACGTTGTCCATCACGGCCTCGACGTTGTTGAGCGTCGTCACCTTGGGGCTTGCGTCGACCTTGGCTTTATCGGTCTGGGTCAGTGCATCGACGCGCGATAACAGGTAGCGACCGGCGTCGCCGAGGACGGCCGACAGCGACATGCCGAGCGGCGCGGCCGCGACGCTGGTGCCCCCGGAGAGCGAGGTGGTGCCGAACGCCGGCGCCAGTGTGCCGTTGTAGGTATTTTGCGCACCGCCGCTGCCGGTCTGTACGTCGACATGGCTGTTATGCAGGGACCACTCCACGCCGAGCTGGTCGAGTGCGCCGTCCTGGACTTCGATGATCTGCGCCGAGATCTCGATGAGCTGCGGCTTCACATCGAGCCGCCGCAGCAGCTCGGGGTATAGAAACATGCGGTCGGGCGCATCGCGTACGAGAACGGAATTCGTGCGCGGGTCCGCTTGGAATACGGGCAGTGCCTCGTCCTTGCGGCTATCGTCGGGCGGGCTCTCGTCAGGGCTTGCGGCCGCGCTCGCCTGCCGTAGCTGCCCCGAAGGCATCGGTGCGCCGCCGTTGCTGCCCTGTGGCAACGGCGGGAGGCCGACGTACCCGGTGCTGTTGCCGCCGCCGTTGCTCACGCCACCGGCCGTGCTGCCGTATACATCCCGGGTCGGCGTGTTGCGGGAGAGATAGGAGAGCTTGCGCGAAGCGCCCGCCAATTCGCTGCCCGACGATTGCGGGTGATACATGTTGTTGAGCAGCGTGGCCACGCCCGGAATGGTGGTCACCTGTCCGTCGACGCTGACGGTGCGGTCCATCGCCCAGGCGTGCGCAAGCGGAAAGATGCGGACTTCGTCGCCCATCCGGTGCGAGCTCTTGCGGTCCACGCGCCGGGCCAGATCTTTGATGGTCCTCACGTACGAAGGCGGGCCGCTGACGATCGCTACGCCCTGTGCGGCGTCGTACGTGAGCGGAAAGCGCTTGTCCGCCACGTTCATCTGCTCGAGCGTCGCCTGCATTTCGCGCACGGAGGCGCTGTCCAGGTCGATCACGGCGTTGGTCATATCGGCGGGTGCGACGATGTCCAGCACCGTGCCGTCGTAGTACCAAATGAAACCGAAGGTCGCCGCGAGCGTGTCGAGGAAGCGCTGGGGCGGCATATGGAAGCGTCCGCTGACCGTGCCCGAGACGTTGCTGCCGATCATGGCCGGGATGCCCTGGCTCGCGGCGAAGTCGCGCAGCACGTCCTTGACGTCCTTGCCCTCCGCCGCGTATTCGATCTGAGGACTCTTCCAGTGAACGACGGCGGCCTCGGCCGGCGGCGCGCCGGCGAGCGAAGCCAGCGCGATCGCGGCCAGCGCGAGGGCTGCGATGCCGCGCGCGGCGCGCTGCCCTCGCGTGCGCGTGCGCGGGCGGCGGGGCGGGGTCGAACGGGGCGGTTTGAATGACACGACTTGAACTCCCTGTAGCACGGCTGTTCAGTTATTCAGTAGTACGAATTAATGTTCCATCCGACGACGAGCGGGGTGATCGGAACGGCGTTGCCGTTCTGATCGCATGTACTGGCTTGGTAGGGCATCGTTTGTCCGCTGTATGTGGCCCAACTGGTGAGGATGCTCACCCGATAGCCGTTCTTGTTCGGCGAGAGCGGCTTGACGAGGTTTTCGGTGATGCCGGCGGAGGTGTCCGTGATCCCGGGCGTCTGTGCCCAATTGCTGCCGAGCACGCTGCCGGTGTCGTTGTCGACGATGACGACGGCTTGCTCCAGGTGCCCTGAGAGGCCGGTCGCCTGGCAATATTGTTCGCTCATATGCCCCCACACCGACGCGGTGATCACGCCGGGCTTGGTCAGCGTGAGGTTCCACGTCTGCTGGTAGACATACCAACTGCCGTTCATCGTCACATTCGTGCCGTCCGGATAAGCGCCCGTATATTGCTGGCAATAGCCGAAATCGGGAGACGGGTTGGGGCCTATGATGACGAGGCAGTTGGCCGACCCCGGGCCGTTGTCGATGCGCGTCGCGTCCTGCCAGGTGCCGCCGATGCACGTGAGCATGTGCCCCGACGAATCCACGCTCAACTGCCCGACGCCGCCGAGCGAAACGCCGTTGTCGCACGACGCGCCGATGGTGTTGGCCACGGTCATGACCACCTGCCCCGTCGCGACGGTGCCCTTGCCGATGTTCAAATTGCCGTTGTTGTCGACGAGCAGCGAGTGCCACGACGAGCCCGTGTACTCGTAGGGCACGCCCGTGTCGAGCGAGAGGGCGACGTCGCCGGCCACGGCGCTCGCGCCCGTGGGCAACGCGGCCTCGGTCGCTACCGGATCGCGCCAATAGAGCGAGCCCGCGCTTTGCCAGTAGCCCGCGCTCGAGCACGAGAGTACCTGCCCGGAGGCATCCGTCGTGATCTTGCCTGCCGAGTTGGCGACGGAGGAACCGCAAGCGCTGTCGCTTTGGCCGACGACGTGGCTCTGATCGGCCAGGTAGATCGGCACATGCATGGTGTTCGCGTCCGGATAGCCTGGTACGCCGACGCGATAGAGAAAATCGGCATTCGTGTTGCTCGGCCCGCTCGAGTAGATCTCCGAGGCGAGATGACCCGCTCCGGTGGCTTTGCCCGTGCAACTCGCGCCGCTGGGGTTCGGCGTATTCGCGACCCACGAACCGTAGGCACCATAGGCCGCGCTGTTGGCGGTGTTCGCGGTGCCGGGCTTGAACGCCGGAATCGAGCCGCCGCCCGCACCTGCGTTGGCCGCTATATAGCCGAGTTCGAGATCGGGAATAGTCTGTCCGCCCTCGGTTACGAGCAACGCATCGAGCCCGCCGGTCGAAGGGGCGAACACGAGCAGGCACGGCGTCTGGCCGTAGACGTTCTGCGTTTTGAGTCCAGGCGGCAGGTAGCTCGATATCTGCAGGCCGCTCGCGGCGGCGAGCGGCACCACGGCGGGTGTGGTGGCCGTGGCCGAGGAGGCCAGCGTGGCGTAATTGGCCTGCACGAGCTGCGTGGCCGCGCTCGCCACTTGCGATTGGAATTGCGCGGCTTGCTGATCGCGCATGTTCTTCATCGACGTATCGATCAGCATTGAGAGGCCGATCAGCATGATGCCCGCGACGAAGAGCGCACCCAGGCTTTCGACCAACGTGACGCCCCGTTCGCGCGCACGCGAGCGGCGAGCGCCGCGCCGTGGGACCGAGCCGATGGCGGCATGCCGGTGGTTCATGGCGTCAGCTCCGCGTGACCTGAGCCATCCAGACGGGGGTGCCGTCTGCAATGTTGTGTGCGATGCCTGCCGGCAGCGGAATCGCGACGCCCGGCTGGTTCGTCGGCACGAGGTAGCCGCCCCGGGCGACGCCGGCGAACACCGAGTCATGCGCGATCTTGGCCGTGAAACTCGGGAGCGAGGCTGACGTAGGCGACTGCGCATAGACCACGACCGTGGTGCCGTCGACGTAGTTGTTCCAGAGCCCGTCAGAGGGTTCGTTCGCGATCTTTCGCAACTGGCCGGGCGGGATCGAGCCGACGAACGAGGGGTCGGCCGTTTGCAGGTAGTCGATCACCGACAGTCTGTACGCGGCCATGTCCAGCGCTTGAGCTTGCGCCTGCGCACCGGTGGCTTGCGCGACCGTTTGCATCTGCCGCTCGCCGAAATTCTGCCAAGTGCACATGACGGCGGCGATCACGGCAAAGGTAGCGAAAACGTACATGGCGTGTCTTCCTCGTTCGCGGTGCCGGCCCGGGGGGAGCGTAAAGGCGTCCATCGGACCCGCAGGCTCAGTTCGAAGTCCAGACGATCGTGTTGCCGGCGGCGCTGCTACATGCGGCCTGCGCGTCCACGGGCGACACGGGCGTCTGAACGGCCGGGGCGCCGTTGACGGCGACCTGCGTGAAGCTGGTGGTCGTGCCCGTCAGCGTATCGACGCAGACGTCCTGCGGCACATTGGCGTAGCTGATCGTGAAATTGGTGTTGCCGCCCATGAGCGTGACGGCGCCGCCCCAGGCATTGGTGATCGTCGAGTTCGCCGTATTCACCGACATGCCCTGAGGCACGGCGCCCGCGGCGATGACCGGCCCGTCGAGCGCGACTGCGCCATAGTTTCCTTGCGTCGTCATATAGAGTTTGCGTGCCCCGGTCTGTATCGACGAGAGCTGCTCGAGCGTCGTGTTTGCATTGGCGCTGCCGAAAGCCGTGCGCAGTAGCGCAATCGCGCCCATCACGACCATCGCGGCGATACCCAAGTAAGCGATGCCTTCGAGCAGCGACGCGCCCCGCTGGCGATGGCGCTTGCCGCGCGGCAGGGAGGCGGACTTCATGACGCGGTGATTCTGTTCCATGGCGTTCTCCAAATGATCCAACGGATTCGGCTTGACCTGAGACCAGGTTCTCATCCGGTTACTTAAGCGATCGCGACACAGCCGCAATCTCCTGCTGGATTCCGAAGAACCCGGTCACGATCCATGCAATGACGAGCGCGAGCAACACGATCGCCATGCCGTTCAGCACCCGCATTTGCGCGCCTACGACCTCGACACCCTCGTCGAGCCACTCGGCCGCGAGCAGTTCCAGTGCTTGCGCGAACCCGCTGTACTGCGAGTAGATACACAGGTCCTCGACGATCTCGAAAGAGGGAAAGCGGTAGCCCGTAGCGCGTAGCGCCTCGCCCGCATTCAGTCCCGACTTGACGCCGAAGAGGGTGTCGTCGATGCGCGCGCGCAGCCAGGGCGCCGCTTTGATACCGAGCCTCATGAGCGATTTCTCGACGGTGAACCCGCAGCTCTGCAAAGAAGAGAACGCCATTAGGAAGCCGCTGCCGACTACGAGTCGATACAGCGAGTAGGGCGGCAAGCGATCGAGCGGCACGCGTAGCCGTCCGTTCCAGTTCGGCATCGACCACCCCACGAGCGCGCAAAAGGCCGTGAACAACGCCACGACCGGCAGCATCGCGTGCTGCGTGAATTCGGACATCAGATAGAGGGAACGCGCCGCGCCGTGCCAGCCGCGCGGATCGGACAGCGCCGCGAACTGCGGAATCACCCGCGTGCCGAAGAGGTAGATGTAGGTGAAGACCATCACCAGCACCATGCACGGATAGGTCACGCCGCTCGCGATCGACGAGCGGATCTTGCGGCTGGCCACCACTACCCGCGCGACCGAATCGAGCGCGTGTTCGATGCGCCCCGCTTGTTCCCCGGCGAGGATGATCATTTGCTCCGACTGCGGCACCCAGCTCGACATGCCTTCGGCCAGCAGCCCGCCGTTTTGCACGGTGCGGCGCCACTCGGCAAGTACGATCGCGAGCGCCTCGTGCGGTTTGCGCCCGTTGTGCGATGCGCGCGCTTCCAGATCCTCGAGCACTTTGAGCAGCGGCAGGCCGTTGCCGAGCATCTTGCTGATCTTGCGATAGATCCGCAGCCGCGCGTTGGCAGTGAACTGAACCTTCGCCCACCAGCGGTTGACGTCAGGCAACTGCATAACGCCCCCCGACGGACTGCACGCGCAGGCCGTGGCCGTCGTCGCCGCGCGGGGTTAGATGCCCCACCACACGCTCGGCCATACGCGGATCGACGAGACCATCGAGCACCTTGCGGATGGCATGGTCCGTCACCGTCTCGCCGCCGAGCTCGCTCAGCCAGTAGGCCAGCGCGCCGGCTTTGTCGCCCTCGCGCAGGTAGGCGAAGAAGCGGGCGTCGGGCCGGATGACCTCGGCCACCACCGTGCGGCCGATCGTGCCGCGCTGGCGACAGTGCGCGCAGCCGGGCCCGGCCACGCACACGTCGGCGATGCGCGCGCCGGCCACGCGCTGCACGCGTGCTACCAGGGCCGGCTCGAGTTCGCTCCGAATATCGCCGAAGCGCAGCTTGCAGTGAGGACAGAGCAGCTTGACCAGCCGCTGGCTGATGAGGCCCGTGACCACCGATTCATCCGTGACCATGCGCAGCGGCAGGCCGAGATCGATGAGGCGATCGACGACCGACATCGCGTTGTTCGCGTGCACCGTGGTCCACACTTGGTGGCCCGTCATCGCCGCCCGTAGGGCGCTTTGTGCCGACGCGCCGTCGCGCACTTCGCCGATCATGATGGTGTCGGGGTCGAGCCGCATCGCGTTCGAGATCGCCGCCGCGAACATCGCCGAGCGCGCCTCCTCGCCGGCCGCGTTGACCACGGGCGTTTGCACCGCCCCGGCGATCGGGTACTCCACGGGGTCCTCGACCGTGATGACATGGATCGAGCCGCCGGTGTCGCGTATTTCGCTGGCGAGCACGCGCTGAAGCGAAGTCGATTTGCCGGAGCCCGTCGGCCCACTGATGATGTTCATCCCGATCGGCTGTTCTTTCAGGAACTCGAGCACGGCGGCCTGCTCGGCGGTGAAGCCGAGGCTCTCGAGTTCCGTATCTTCGCCGGCGTCGTTGTAGAGCAGACGCAGCACCATCAAGCTGCCCACGCTCGTGGGCGCCGTCGCGATGCGCACGCCGAATAGCTGATCCGGCAGCTTGTCGCGCTCGGCGATAGCCGCGTCCTGCCGCTCGGTCGGCTTATAGGTGTTGTCGGCTACGCTCGCCATCGCCGCGTAAAGCGTGGCAAGCAACCGCTCGCCGTACTCGCGGGTCTGCTCGCGCACGCGCACAAGTTCGTTGTGGACGCGGAACAGAATCTCGGTCGTGTGGCGATGGACGCGGATGTGGATGTCGGAAGCACGCTCGCGGCATGCTTGTGCAATTAATTCCTTGGCGAGCACCTGCATCGCCGTGTGCTCGATCGGCTCGACGCCGTCGGCGTTATGGTCGCGATAGGCGCGCGCGATCATATCGAGCCCGACCGAGACGGGCCGGTACGACTTGCGCATGCGCTCGAGCCGCGCGCGGTACGAGAGCACGTACGGATTCATCTCCTGCCCTTCGGCGATCAGCAGGCGCCCGTCGTCGAGCAGGCAGAGGAACTTGCCCTCCTCTTCGCTCGCGGCTAGTTCGCCGTGATCGCTGAGCGTTTTCGTGGCGTGCTCACGTCGGCGATCGGCCTTGGCGATCGGGTGCCCCGCCGGTTCGGACATTTTCGCGGGGCCGGCACTGTGTTGCCGCGCGGAGGGCATCAGCGGTTGCGGGAGGAATTCGCCGGCTGCTGCGATGCGGGGAAGCGGGCTGGCCATGATCAATACCTCGGCAAGGGGGGGATGCCGGGGATGCCCGTGGTGGCGCCCCCCGCCGTGGGCGCGCCGGCGATGCTTTGCTCGGGCGCGAGGCCCGGTAGCGAGCCGGTGGCCATCGGCAACGCCACGGCCTTGCCGCCGTGCGCGGGCCGGACAAGTACGGCGTTCGGCTGAATCGAGGCGATGCGCGTGCCGTTGGGCAGCAGATCGCCTTGCTTCACCTCGAGTTCGCCGTCCTCGCGGCTCCAGAGCGTCGCGTACAGTGCGCCGCCGATACCTTCCACGGCACGCACCATGAAACCATTGCGCGCGCCGGCAGCAGTCAGGCGCGTGAGCTCGGCACTGCGCTGCGCGATCTGCGCCTCCGTTTCCAGGGCTTTGAGGCGCGCCTTAAGCAGCAGCGTTTCCTCTTCGAGCCGTGTGAGCGTCTGCGCTGTCGCCGAGGATGGCGTGGGCTCCGGGGCACGCTCCACGGCCGCGGCCGCCGAAGCCGGCGCGGCCGCTGAAGCCGGTGCGGCAAGCGCGGGGGTGAGAAGCAGCATCAAGCACGCGACGCCGATCGCGCATGTGAGCCCACGGTGACAGTGCACGGCTTCGGGACGGTGATCAGTTCGCATAGACGACTCCTTCGATTGACCACGTGCCATCCTGATAAGTCAGGTGCTGGAGCCGCACGCCCGGCGCGTCGAGCGCTTGCGCGACGCTTAGGGGCGAAAGGCCGGCCAGATCGGCCGAAAGACGCCATTCCCGCCACGTGGGGGGCGGTGGGCGCTGCGTAAGAGAGACAGTGGAATGGGTGTTTTGCGCGGGCTCCGGTCGCGGCGCGGCATTGAGCTTCAAGCTGATCGAGAGCGATTGGAACGCCTGAAAAAGACGCTCGCGCACGCGGCTTTCGGGCAGCAATGCATCGTCGCCGGCCGGCGGAGCCGAGAGCGGTACGTGCCATGCGGCGTGTTCGCCGGTGCCGTCGATTTGCGCGTGCGGCACTTCATTGAGCAGGAACGCGATGGTCGAGTCGTGGCGGTCCCAGACGTAGCTGGCCGACGTGCCGGAGCATTCGTAGCGGGACAGTTGCCAGCCGCCCGGCGCCAGCTGCCCGAAGTGCTCGAGGCAGCGGGCCGCGAGCGCGGAGGGCGAGGGCTCGTGCGCCCACGGATGCACCTCGGCCGGCGCCTGCTTGCCGGCGGTCGCGGCGATCTTGCGCTGCATCTCGACCATGCGAGCGAAGGCGATGGCTTGCTGGTGCTGGCGATACTTCACGTATCCGAGCGCGCTCGCGCAGAAGATCATGGCCACCGCGGCAAGCGCCAACGGCAGGCGCAGGCTGCGACGCGCGCGTCGCAGTGCCCACCACCGATGGACATGCGGTTTGCCGTTGCGGCGCGGCATCAGTTCCTCGAGGTCGCGCCGATAAAAATTGTGGAACCCGAGCGGCTCGAGTTCCTCGTCGCCGATCACGACGTTCCAGCCTCCAAGCGCGTAGTCGCCGAGGAGCCGCTCGAACACTTCCTCGCGCGTGCCGATCCAGTCGCCGTTGGGCAGAAATAGGTTGTCGCGCACCGCGAAATAGGCCCAGCGCCCGTCGGGCACCTTAAACGCGCCCATCCAATTCGGCGCCGGTTGCTGGCGCCCGTCGTACATCGCGCCTTGCCGTACGATGGCGCTCGACACCATGGTGCCGAGGGAAAGCATGCCGGGCGGGATGCCGTCGCTTAGGTTGGCGAAGCCGGCTTCGGCATGATCGCGCTCGATGTGGACCAGCAGCAGATCGAACTGCAGCTTGCGAGCGAGTTCGAGCGCTTCCTTGCGCAGTTCGCGCCGCCGTGAGAGCGATTGCCAGAAGAGGCCGCTGACGAAGCGGTGGCGGCCGATCTGGACGATTTGAGCGGACATGTTGCCTCTCCGCTCAGGCGCCCGATGCCGGGCGCACTGTGAGCGGCGTGATCAAAATCACGATCACTTCGCGCGAGCGCCGGGCATCGTAACCGCCACCGAGCACGATATTGGAGGGTTTGCCGATGCCCTGCTGCGTCGAGTTGTCCGCGGCACCTTCGTAGCCGCTGATGACGAGCGTCTCGCCCGACTTCATCGCCACGCGCTGCAGAAAGTTGCGTGTGTCGATCTCGGGCGTTTGAATCTGCAGCGGATTGGCGCCGCCGCTCGAGACCGTCTGCAGTGCGTCGAGCACCGATAGATTGGTGTAGAACTGCATGAGCACCGTGCCGTCGTCGAGCAAGTGCGGCAGCAGCGTCATATTGAAGCCGGTGGTGACCGTCCCCGGCATGAGCGATGTCTGCGAACCGACGTTGGCTGTGTTCGTCGTCGAGATCGAGGCGAGATAGCCTTGCTGCGTGGCTACTTGGATCGGTACAGGCTGGTTATTCAGTGTCGTCACGGAGGCGGAGGTCTTGCGCCGCACCGCGCCTTGCTGCGAGAGTGCCGAAATGACCGCCGCGGTTCCGTCTGCTCGGCTGGTGGGCGCAATCACCTGCGCGCCGAGCGTCGTCGCGCTCGTCAGGCCCGAGGTGAAGGCGCTCGTGAGCGAGAAGCGCGAGCCGAGTGCCTGATAGACAGCGCCCCAGTTGATGCCGTAGCTGTCCTCGGCGGAAAGCGTCACGGAGAGCACCGTGACGTTGACCAGTATCTGACGCGAGATCACGCGGTTTTGTTCTTCCATGAACCGCGCCACGCGCTCGAGCACGTCGGGCGTGTCGGTCACGGAGATCGAGCCCGTGGCGGGGGCCGAGACCACCTGGCCGTACGGCGACAGCATGGCCTTGATCGCCGCGTCGAGACTGCCGAAAATCGAGAGTTGCGAGTTGACGGCCGTAGTCGACGTGTTATTCGAGGACACACCGTTGCTGCCGTTGCTGCCGTTGCTGCCGCTGCCGCTGCTGCCCGTCGTCCCGCCGCCGAGCATGCCCGAGTTCATGCTTTGCGTGCCGCCGCTGTTGCTCGCCTCGCTGACGACATTGGCGTTGACGGACGAGTCGCCGGGCACTGCGCTCACTTGGAACGTGCGCGTGTCGGTGAAGTAAAAGTCGATCGCACCGTCCGCATACTTCCAGGAGACGCCGAATCGCGCGCACGCGGTATCGAGCAGCCCCTTCAAGTCGCCCCTGCGATAGTTGATATGCACGGCCGAAGGCATGAAGTTCTCGACAGCCGGGGTCGCCGCGGCACCACGCCCCATCGGCAGTGGCGGCTTCAGGGCGGCGCCGGCTTTGCCGCCCGCAGCTTGTCCCATGTCGCTCATGCCCGAGAGCGCACGTGACGAAGCCGCGACGGCGTCCGCCGCCACCTTGACCGGCACTTGAGTGAGCCGTGTGATGCGCTCGGAGAATGCTTGGAGCGAGGCGACCTCACGGTCGAACGTAACCGGCTGCGAGAAGATCGGCGGCAGGCTCGACGTCTGCGCCAACTTGACTGTGCGGCCGGAAAGCCAGATGCCGTTGTCGACCACTACGTCGTCGATGACGTGTGCGCGAATGTTCCCTTCCTGGGCGGAGGCGAGCAGCTTGCCCGAACGATCGGCGTCGCGGTGCGCCGAGTCCGAGACGGATTGGAGCAAGCCCGTACAGCCCGCGAGCAGCAACGCGGAAAGAATGAAGGCGGCTTTCATGACGCAGCTCCGTGGGCAACGATACGAAGTACCTTGTTGCCCTTGTAAAGAATCGCCTGGATCGGTGTGTCGCTCTTGTCGAGTGCGCGGACGACGGCGTGCAGCGCTTCGTCGAACGTGCCTGTGATGGTGGCGTCGGCATCGATGCCGAAGTCGACCGGCACTTCCCATACGAGCTGCCAGCCCGCCTCTTTGGCCCAACGTCCGAGCGCGGTCTTCACCGTGCGATCGGCGAGGTCGAGCCGCCACGAACGCGAGACTTCGGGGGGCGGCACGGGAAATGTGTCGGCCGCCGGCGGAGACGACGGCGCGGCCGTCTTTGCAGTCAGCATGGGAGCGGGGGTCGCCGCCGCGGCGGGCGCTGTCGTGGCGAGCGGTGAAGAGTGGGCGCCGATATTCGAGGCGAGCGGTGCGGATGGGGACGACAACGTTTTCCCGTTGGGCCGAGCGTCGTCCCCCGCCGCGACGGCGCTCGTATTACCGGTTTTTACAGCGCTTGCCGCCTCGGGTCGCGCAGCTGTTGGATATTGCGGAGCAGGGGCTGGCACCGATGGCGACTGTCCTTGTGCTGCCGCAATGAGCGGCGGCTGCGCGGGTGGCCCGGCGTCGCGGGTGGGCTTGATGCCGGCCTGCTGGGGCGGGGCGGCAGCCGCCGCTCCGAATGGCAGCGCCCGCGAGCGCACCGTTACCATCTGCAGGCTCGTGTCGATCTTCGCCGAAACCTCCGGTAGGCTGGCGAGCGCTTCGCGCAGCGCCTCGACGAAGGAGCGGCCGCCTTGCCAGCTCACGGGCGTCTCGGCCCAGGCGCCCGCATTGGGCAGGTTGATGCTGTAGTCGGTCGGTACGATGCGCTCGAGCGCTTCGCGCAGCGGCACGTCGTGGCCGCTCGTGCTGACGTTGGGCGCGTGCAGCTTACCGGTTACATCCACCTGCCCGAGCGCTTGGCCCTGATGCGGGGCCGCTGTCGCGTTCTCTGCATGACCCGCAAGTGTCGCGAGGGCCGCCACGGCGGCCGTGCAGATCAACGCGTGACGCATGACGTGACCCAATCCCATGATGCTCTCCGGCAGACGCTGGCCACGGTTGTCACATGCGCGCCGCTGTGGCCCGCATACGTTGGTATTGCTTTACTTTCCCCGCGGCGATTCTTTAAAGTCACGCATGTCTTTTCCCTGCCCTGCCTGACGGACTCCCGAACATGACCATCGAACCCAGTGGGCTGCGCGACCTTGCCCGCGAGATCCTCGCTCTCGTCGATCTGCCCCAGACCTTTACCGACATTCACATCGAGCAGGATCGCCCGATCATGATCAAGACCCCGCAGGGCTGGGTCGAGACGGGAGATAGCACCCCCGTGATGATGGAAGAGATGCGGCCTATGCTCGAGGCAATCGACGAACAATGGGAGTCGCGTCTCGTGCAAGGCGCGATCGACCGCCCGTTCGTGCTCACGCGTTGCCGATTGCGCTGCAACGTTTACCGCAGTTCCGGCGGACGCAAGACGGTGATTTCCATCCGCCGTTTGCCGCTCGAGCCGCTGCCGCTCGAAAAGCTCGGGCTGCCTGCCTACATCCGCACGATGCTCGACGCCACCAAAGGCATCGTGCTGGTGACGGGGGCGACCGGTTCGGGTAAGACCACGACGATCGCCTCGTTGCTTGATCACATCAATCGGACTCGAAACAGCCATATCGTCACCATTGAAGAGCCGATTGAGTTTTACCTCGATAGCCGCCAGTCGATCATCTCGCAGCGCGAAGTTCCGACCGATACGCCGAGCTTTTCGGCAGGCCTGCGCGAGGCGCTGCGGCAGAAACCCGACGTCATCATGGTGGGCGAGATACGCGACCTCGAGACCGCCGAGACGGTGTTGCAGGCCGGCGAGTCGGGCCATCTGGTGTTCGCCACCATGCATATCAGCAGCGCCGCCAGCACGCTCTCGCGGCTGCTCTCCTTCTTTCCCGCCGAGCACCGCGAGCGCCATGCTGCCTCGCTCGCCAACTCGCTGATCGGCGCGATTTGCCAAAGCCTCGTGCCGAGCGAGGATGGTCAGTCCTTCGTACTCGCAAGCGAACTCCTGTTCAATACCAACCAGCAGGTGAGCAAGCTTCTCGTCGATCCTGAAAAGATGCACTTCATTAGCGATTTCATTCGCCGCAAGGAAGACAACATGTCTCGTTCCTTGAATGAGCACCTTGCTTCGCTCGTGGCACGCAACGCCATTTCCGCGCGCGATGCGATGCGTGCCGCCTATAACCGGATGGAACTCCATGAAATGCTCCTTGGTTCGCTGAAGCGTTAGTACCAGATGAAAACGATTCGGATGCGCGGAGGGGATTAAATTTTTCTTAATGGCACCGACAAGGTTTTCTCACCGCGTGCCGCGATCGGGTGCCGAGCCTCGGCACGCGTGACGCTTCGCAATCCGCACGTTTGCTTCGGGCTTCGTTCCGGGTGTCGATGTGAATCCCGATATAAAGAGGGCATTGCCGCATGGAGCTGCGTCTTCGCGCGGTCCGCACATCGCACGGAGCGAGGAACACCATGCCGTTGACAACCCCTGCCCATGTCAATCCGTTTGTCGACGGCGTCGACGTGCATTCGCCGTCTCCCGCTCCTTCACCCAAGCCGCAGAGCCCGGCCGTCTCGTCCTCACGCCCGCTTGAATCGACCGGGCCGCTCGGGAGGCTGACCTCGCTTTCGGCGCGAGCCCAGGGCACGCCTAGCCGCAGTACGAACCTATTCGATACGCAGAGGATGGGCACGAATTCATTCGATACGCCGAGGGTGGGCACGAATTCATTCGATACGCCAAGAGTGGGCATGAACCCATTCGACACACCAAGAATGGGCATGAATCCATTCGATACGCCGAAGGTTGATCCGAATCGCCTCGATAGCTCGAAGGTTGGTACCGGTTCCTTCAACAGCGTCGACGACGAGCACGTCTCTGATGAAGTGCCGGGTGAAATGCCGGGTGAAGCGCATACGACGGTTGCGGCGCCACCCGGGCCCGATGTCTCACCCCGTCCTTTGGTGGAGCCCGAGCCAGGCGTGTATCTCCCAGCGCTGCGGATTGCGCCTCGCACGCCGGTCGAAGAGGAGGTCGTGTCACCCGCGTTCGCGTGGGGCGTGAGCTCGCCTCACGGAACCGTCGAGACACCGAGCACTGCGCACCCGGTCTCGGCGCTCGGACCGCGCGCGGATACGACAGCGGCATTCGCAAAGCTGCGCAATCGGCACGGACAAGTGCCGCCGTCCCGCCCGAGTACCCCGCACCCGGACGCCACACCGCGGCACGACGACGCCCAGCCCGATGCGAAGCTCGTCGAGGCCGAGCACGAGGCGCCTCCCGCGCAATCGCCCCCCGCCGAACAGCCGCATAACGAACAGCCGCATAACGCGCCGAACAGCGCCGCCCAGTTCGCCGCGGGAACCATGGAGCAGACCGGCGAGTTCATGAGCCCGATGATTCAGGCGCAGATGTTCGCCGCCGAAAGCCAGATGTTTATTTCGATGGTTCAGGCGCAAGTCGACGTCGCGAAAGCGGCGGCGTCGGCCGTAGCGGATGCGGCGAGAAAAAGCTGAGCCTTGAAGCCGACGGTCCCGAAGGTAACAAACCATCACAATCGATCGAAAACACGACGCGCCATTGAGACGATGCATCCAACGATCCGCACCTCCGAATGCGGATCACGTCGATTCAGGAGCGTGCCATGTTCTCGAGCGTCTACTTCGTTCTTGCTTCTTCTCAGGCCGCGGCCGAAACGCTTCCCGCCTACGCGCGCCTGGTGGCCGCCGGGCGTCTAGGCGACGCCTGCTCGGCGCTGGCCTCGCTCGCCGAGCGTGAAGACGAGGTGGCCGACCCCGTCGTGCTGCAAGCCTATGCCGACATCCAACTCGCGCTCGGCCGCATGATCGAAGCCGAGGAAGGCTACCGCAAGGCGCAACGCGCGATTCGCCAATCGCGCGAAGCGCTGCGCATCGCCTCTTGCCGCAATGCGGGCTGGCTAGCCTTCTTTCAGGATCGCTTCAGCACCGCGGTAGCCTGCTTTAACCGCGTGCTCGAGGAACCGGATGCCAGTGCCGCGCAGCGGTTCGAGAGCCGTCTCGGCAAGGCGCTCGTGCTACTTCATCTCGGATGTCTAGGCGCTGTCGGCTCGCAGCTCGATCTGCTCGCGCAGATTGCCGAACAGGCCGGCGCCGCGGGCTTTATCGACCTCGCCCAGTCACTCCGCTACGACGCACGCATCCAGCACGAACTGCGCGAGGCCGAGCCGCTGCGCGATCACATCTACTGGCGCTCGGCCGCTCAAGGTGTGCTGCCCGACACCTTCGGCGCGATCGTGCCGGCACCCGCTGCGGCTTGCATGCCGTTGCTCGCTCAGCGGCTCGACTATCTCGGTCATCTGCACCGCTTCGCTTTCGGTGCGAAGGGACTTAGTGAACGACTGGACCCGCACCTATCGTGGGCCGCGTCCAGCGGGCTTACGGAGTATCACCGCAGTCTTTGCTTGGAAGTCTCTGTGGCCGCGGTCGCCACGCAGGCCCCGCATACAGCCGAGACGATGCTCGGCCAGTGCCGCGTAGCCAACGGTGCCGCCCATCAGCACAAACGCTGGTACCTGGAATATCTCTACTGCCTCTCCAAGGTCCGCCAGCAGCAGGGGCGCGGGCACGAATCGACCGAACTTTACGGCCGCTATGCGCTCGCTTCGATCAGCCACGTGCGCACCGACAGCCTCTTGATGCCGGCGGTCACGGCCGAGGCTGCGAGCCCCGCCGGCGCCCAGCCGCGCGCCGACGACGTGAGTGCGCGACTGCCCGCCAAGTACCGCCGTGCCTACCGTTATTTGATGGAGCACTTGGACCAGCGCGACCTGTCGGTACGCGAACTTGCGGCACAGATCGGCGTCACCGAGCGCGCGCTGCAGGCCGCCTTCAAAACTTATCTCGGACTGTCGCCGAGCGAGTTGATTCGCCAGCGTCGCATGGAGCGTATTCGCGCCGAACTCACGCGCGAGGACGGCAGCACCACGGGCGTGCTCGACGCCGCGCACAAGTGGGGCATCCAACACCGCTCGACGCTCATCAACAGCTATCGGAAGGTTTTTAACGAGGCGCCCTCGGAAACTCTCGCACGCTAAAGCATCGGGCCGCGCCGCTCAATCCCGTCTATGTATGAGGAGCTGTGTCATGGAACAACCGATCAAACCGCTTGAACCGATGAAACCGTTCGATCCGCCGCGCGTCATCGAGACCGATCGGCTCTGGCTGCGCCCGCTCGTCGAAAGCGACGCCGAGCAACTCTACTACGCGCTGCTCGGCGATCCGGACGTGATGGAATGGCTGCCTCGGCGCACGCTCGAATCGGTCGACGAAGCCATTCTCTACATTCGCGAGTGCGAGTCCGGCTGGAACAACAAGACGATGTTCACTTGGGTGTTCGAGGATAAGCAGACCGGGCACCTGTGCAGCATGCTCGAACTGCGCCCGTGCTTGCCGCGCGTCGAGCTCGGCGTAGCTTCCGCGCAGCGGCTCGTCTGGCGGCGCCGGCGCGCCTCGCTCGATGCGTTGCGCAAGCTGCTGCACTGGACTATCTCGCAGCCGAACGTCTACCGGATCTACGCCTGCTGCTCGCCCTACGGCAAGTCGGCTCCGACCATGGAGAAGCTAGGTTTCAAGCATGAGGGGCGCCTGGTGAACTGGGAAGCGAGACCGAACCGCGGCCTCGTGGCCGACGACGCGCTGCTCTTTGCGCTCACGCGCATACCGCCGCCGGCCACCGAAACGACATCGGTGCCCCGTTCTGAATCAGCCGCGGCCGCGCCCGGCGAACCGTACCCAACGTCCGCGCGCGAAGCACGGCGTGACGTAGCGCCAGCCTAGGTTCGCCATGTCGGAAACGCCCCTGTGCGAACGGGATGGGGCGTTCTCACGAACTGACGCTCGATTGACGGCTTTGCCGCCGATAGGCCCCGTCAAACGTAGTGCGCGAAGCGCGCGCACAGGCACACATGCGCGCGAGCGCGCCTAAGCGCGCAGTCCCGCGGCCGTCCCTTGAACGATCCTATTGCCTCCAGCGGCACGCAGAAAGCGATGCTTTCTCGTGCCGCCGAAAGGCCGGGCCGCTTACTCGACCGTTGCCGGTCTTAGCGGCCCGCAACCGCCCGTTAAGCGTGAGCGGGCGGGTGCTTCGCTTCCGGCTTGTGCTTCGTTTCCGGCTTGTGCGTCGGTTCCGGCTTGTGCTTCGTTTCCGGCTTGTGCTTCGGCTCGGGCTTGTGCTTACCCTGCATCCCACCGAGCTGATGCTCTAGGTCGTTATCGAGCGGCTTCGTGTGGTTCTGGCCCAGAGGCGAATGGGTGGGCTCGTGGGCGGGGGGCGGGGGAGGCGGGGTGATGCTGATGGGCGTAACGCCAGCCATTTTATTTCTCCTGCGTGGTGAAAATTGTGACCGGACGGCACCGGAAACGGCGCCGCGCTTTTAAGACAGTGTCGGGCCTGATGCCACGTGCACTGTCTTCAAGTAGTGTCGTCAACGCTGCGCGCTTGCCTCGGTCGCGGGGCGAAGACAGCACTTCCTACGCGAAGCCCTCGGCATGCGCTTGGCTGAGGCGACGAAGCAAGGCGGCGCGTCATGGACAGGGGGCACGGCGCTTCGCTTTCCTGTTTGCCTCTTCGTCGCGCGCGGTTCGCGAACGGGCCCACGTCGATATCGTTGCAAAGCGCTGGCGGCAGCGGGCATCGAGACGCGCCGCCTTGTCGGGCGCATCGCAACGTGACCGTTCGGGGACATTGAACATGACCTTTTTGCGCAATGCGTGGTATGTCGCCGCCTGGGGTGGCGAACTCGCTGTGGAAGCACCGATGCGGCGCGTGCTTCTGGGCGAACCGGTGGTGCTGTTTCGCGATGAGGCCGGCCGGCCCGTGGCCTTGGCCGATCGCTGTCCGCACCGCTTCGCACCGCTCTCGCGCGGCCGGGTGCGCGACGGCGCGATCGAATGTCCGTATCACGGCCTCGCATTCGACGCGAGCGGGCGTTGCGTACGTAACCCACATGGCGACGGACGCATTCCGGAGGGTGCTCGGGTGAGCGCCTATCCGCTCTTGGAGCGTTACGGCGCTGTCTGGATCTGGATGGGCGAGGCGCAGCGCGCGGCCGATGCGGCGTTGCCCGACTTCAGCTATCTCGATCCGGCCGAGAACGAAACCAGCACCGGCTATCTGCTCACGCGAGCGCACTATCAGTTGAGCGCCGACAATCTGCTCGACCTCAGCCACTTTCAGTTCCTTCATCCCGACACGCTCGGCACGCCCGCGATCACCGCGGGCACCATGGAGTTCGACAACGACGGCGAGACCGTCTGGGCCCGGCGCTCGACGCGGGGCGAGTATCTGCCGGAAGCCGTCGCGCGTCCTTTCGGCGTGCCTTACGGTATGCCTGTCGATCGCTGGCTCGATGTGCGCTGGAACGCTCCGGGGCTGATGTCGATCGAGGTCGGAGCGACCTTTGCCAACCTACCGCGTGAGTTCGGCTTGACTTCGTTTTCCGGGCATTTCCTTACGCCCGAGACCGAGGCGTCGACGCATTACTTCTTCGGCTTTGGATTATCGAAGGCGCTCGGCTCGCGTGCGAGCGAAGTGGCCCAGTACGCCGTCGATATGTTGATGGGCCCGTTTCGCGACGAAGATCTGCCGATGCTCGAAGCGCAACAACAAGCGCTGGGCGGCCGCGAGTTCTGGTCGGCGAGGCCGCTGATGCTGCCGATCGACGGCGGCGCCATGCGTGCGCGCCGAATCATGGAGCGAAGGCTCGCGGCCGAGCGCCAACTGCACGCCGACGCCGTGACTTCAGCCCAGGCTGAAACTGCGCCGTCCTGCTTCGACCATGGGCGAGCGGTCCGGCTCGTGCCAGTGCGTTGAGGCGCGGCGCCGACATCGCCACGATGTTCTGGTCACGGCCAGCGTCGCGCGCCGCTGCTCGGGACTTCGCCCGCCAAGCGGCGGCTTCGCGCCTAGCCCCCCGGTGTCCGTGTGCGCTTTCCATACTTCTCGTCAGTTACAGCAAAAGCGGCGCATTGCGCCGCTGCGGGCCTCCTGCTCGGCAGGAGGGGAGCGCGCGTCGCGCGCGCCCGTAGGACAGCGCAAGCGTCAAGGAGCATATGGCATGAGGATAGGTAACCTGAGTAACTGGATTTCCGCTTGCTTGCCCGTCGGCAACGGCCCGAATGTCCAGAAGACGTCCGGCAAAGGAAAGACGGCGCCCCGAAGCCAGAATCCCTCCGGATCGCGCGTGCTCGGCAAGCTCGGCGCTTGGACCAAGACCAGCCGAAGCAGAAAGGATAAAGGCGATACGGTCGCCGACGGGACGCACGCGTCATCGGTGCGTGCGGCGCAACCCACGCCCATCGAAGACGCGTTGGATTACATTCACAGCGGCACCCACTGGCGCGTCGCGGACAAAGCCGAAGATAAGACGACCGGCGCGTCCTCGGGCAAAGCCGACGGCAAGCAAACATCGCATCAACTCGTGCTGAATCCGTCATGGGGCAAGGGCCGCTTTGGCGAGTTGGCCTTCGGTCGAGACGCACGCGATGCGGCGCTGATGACGGCGGCGCACGCCGTGCGGGCGATCCCTGAGATATCGATCGAAGAGACCGTGACGGGCGCGGGCGAGGGCGGTATTGGGTCCGGCTCCGCGTTCGTCCCGAGGCCGGTCGCACAGGCGGGCGCAGCGCGGCAGAACACGGCGGTACCGCTCGTCGCCGAGCACAACGACATCGACCCGGCCCCGGTGCGTGCATGGTTGGCGCGGCACGGCATCGAGACCGTGCCCAATAGCGGCAGCGGCATGAACTGTTTGCTGATCTCGTTGCTGCAGCATGCGACGGGTCGCTACGACAAGGCATCCGAGCCCGAACTGGCTGAAGAGGCCGAACGATGCCGCATGTTCCTCAAGGAAGCGCACCCGGAGATCGAGGCGTCCGACCGAATGTTGTATGCCGACGAAGAGGCGATTGCATCGGCGCTTACCTACATCAACATTCGCTGCGGCGCCAACCTCGATGTGCATTGGGTTGAACCGCATGCGGACGGCCACGCCGTGCGCTGGCTGCGCTCGGGTACCGGCGAGGAGCCGGTCGCGATCATCCGCTTCGGCAATCACTTCGAAGCGTTGCGCTCGGTCGGCGACGATTCGCGCTCGTCGAGCGAGCGCGAGCCCTTCGTCTACCTTGGATTTGCCGAGCGCTTTGGGTTCGATGAAGGCAGCAGTGAAGATTTTTCACTCGGTAGTGATTTGGATCGGCGCTTTGAGCGGCACGACAGTCAGCGCGACAGCGACGACGTTTCGACCGTGATCGGCGGTCACGATCAGCACGATACCGGTGACGACGGCAGCGCGTCTCACCGGCCCTCCAGCTACACGTCCTTGTCGATACCTGTGAGCGATGTCGATGACGATGTGCTGGGCGTCAACCGAGGCGCGTTCGTCGACGAGCCATCGGCCGAGCCGTCCGGCGTCCTAGGCGCGCTAGGTAAAGTGACCAAGGCGATCAAGGATGGCATCGGCGTCGTCCGGGATCCGGACAAACGCTATCTCCACGGCTTCGGCGTCGCCTCGACGACAACGTCCACCCCAATCCGTAGCGATACGTGGACCCCTAAGCCAAAGCCTTATACGGGCTTCAGATACGACAACGAGGTCACGCTCGGCCTGCACTTCGGCGACGAGGTTCTGCCGCCGGGCAGCGAGCGCGCGGCACTGCGAGACAAGCTCGTGCAGCTTGCGCAGGACAAGGGACTGACGGAGCAAGAGGCCGAACGGCTTACGCACTCGTTCAAGCGCGCGTTCGGCATGAGCGCCGACCCCGCACGCGAATCGCTCGCGGCGCTGAATACGTTGCTCGATACGAGCTTCGTCGATGGTATCCGCACAGTGGGTTTTCGTGCGCCGCCGCGGCCGGCCGGCGCCGATGGCGCATGGACGTTGGCGCAGCATATCGTCACGCCGATGCCGCAAGAAGGCGGGCGCCACGCGCTGCATGACGACATCGGCTCGCAGCTGATCGGCAAGCTGGCGTTGCCCTCGCTCGCATCGCGTCCATCGAGCGCGGCGCCCACGCTCGTCGACCAGGACGCGGCGATGCTCAGCGAGTTGACGGCCATATTCCTGCGCGCGTCGCACCAGGCGCTGACGGAAGCGAACCCAGCCGACGTGCGCGGATGCGATGCTGCCTCGGTGTTCGCGCTCGGTCGCCTGGGCGAGGCCACGAAGGGACGCAGCGCGGCGCACAGTTGGCCCGGTCGTCACGGCACGCCGGTACCCCAGGATTTCACGCGTGCGCAGAAGGCGGTACTGGCTGCAAAGAACCAACTCACGGCCTGGACGGACCACATCGCCGATCCCGAGAAGGCCACGATGCCGTTCGAGATGGATAAGGCCGCTGCCCAGGCGATGAAACCGTTCGCGACCACGATCGAGATAAAGCAGCAGGCGCCGGTGCGCGTTGCCGCTGCAGGCCGGCCCGATGAGCCGGCCATGACGCATCCGATGCTCGAGAAACCGTCCAGTGCCGCGCCACGCGAAACCCCGCCTGCCTTGCAGATCGTGTCCCGGCTCAACGCCGGCGAGGCGTTGAAGACGCTGTTCGACGAACAACCTGACCTGTTGCGCGGCGTACAGCGCGCCGTATTGTTCGAGACGCTCAGCGCGCTAGAGCAGACGACAGTCAAAACCGAGGGGCTGACACCGGAGCAGGCGAAGGCGGAGCAGGACAAGCAAGCAAAGAAGCTGACCGGCCCCGAAAGCGTGATGCTCGCGCACGCGCTCGATCTCGCCTTCGGCCAAGACTTCGATCCCTCAGCGCGTGCGCTCGTTGCCTTGCAGACGCTGCAGCGCACGAACCTCTTGGACGGCTTACGGCAGATCGGCGCACCGAACGCGTCCCCGGCCGCGGCCGAGGGGGCGGACGAACTCTGGCGCCTGGCGCAGGAGATCGTCGAGATTCCGGGCGGCGTCGGCAAGCGCTTGATCGCCAAGCTCATGCCCGGGCCGGCACAGCCGCGCGATCCGCGCACGCATGCCTCGGTGGCCGACAAGGAACGGATCGTACTCAACGTCTTTCTAAAAGCCGCTCAGCGCATCCGGCAGGAAGCCATGGCATCGGCGGGCGGCAAGGGCAAGGCAGCGCCCGGGCCGCAGAACGACCCCGCTTCGATCTACGGCTTCGGCCGGCTCGGCGATCTCATCCGGGGCCGCTCGGCGCAAGACTGGCCCGGCCGCGACGGCGCCGCCGTCCCGGCACAACTCACGATCGCCCAAAAGGCGCTGCTTGCCGTGCGCGACGAATTGCGTGCACTCGACGAGCACGCCAGCGATCCGGCGCGCCTTGCGACGCCCTTCGCAAAGGGCACGCACGGTTGCCGCTTCGCGATCCCGATGATCCGCAACGGCATGCCGACCGATGAGGCGCGCGATCTCGACGGCAAGCCGAGCGAATTTCGCCTCACCGAGTCTCGCTTGACCAAGGGCGTCGGCAAGCACGTGGACCGCGCCATGCGCAACCCGACGGGTTGGAGAAAGTTCAGGTCCGATTTGCGCGGCATCGTGTCGCCGTTCACGCGAAAGAGCCCGTTCCTCACGCACAATCGGATCGCGGAAGAGACGCCGGGGCGAGGCATGGGCGTCGTCAACCAGGGCGGAACGCATGCCGCGCGTGCGCAAGCCGACATGATGGAAGCCGTGGCGGGTGCGATCGACGCTCGGGCGCAACTGAAACAGGACGCGCTTAACGACGACGACAGCGGCAACACGGCGCTGCGTTTGCTGGTCCGCGCCGATCTCGCGCGGCAGGTCAAGGCGCAAGCGTTCTTCATGACGCGCCATTCCACGCCCAAACGCCTGCTGAACTTCGCGAAGGATAAGGTGATCGCGGGCGTGCTCGACAAGCTTGCACCCCCTGCGTCCGCCGACGCGGATCCCGAAGCGCGTAGCGCCAACGCAGCCTTGCGCGCCGGGTTGCGCGAGCGGATCGTTCCCCTCGTGGAGCAGGAAAACCAGGAAGTGCTGACGCCGCACACCCTGCTGCGCTGGGCTGCGGACGCCGGGGGGCCCGGCAGTGAGTTCGCCGCCCACAGGCTTGTGTCCGATGCGGCCGCCGAGCCGCGCTGGCGTGCATTCAGCAAGGACTTCATGCAGCTCACGAAAGGCAGTGTGGCGCCCATCTCGATGGACTCGTTGAAGGGCAAAGAACGCAAGGACGTGGCTGAACTCCTGGCGAGCGTCGTAGCTGCCGAGGAACTGGGCTCCGCGTTCTCGTTCGATAACGCGGGCAACGTCACGGTGACCACCAAGGGCGTACAGGACACGGTCACGGCGGTGCTCACCGGATTCATGGCGAAGCTTCACGTCGATCTCGGCGGCGGCCTCGTGCGCACCGTCCGGTTCGAATCGTCGAACACGACTGACCGTAGCCAGTTGCGCGTCTGCGTGCAAACGCTCAAAAGAGTGGAGACGGGGGTTGGCGGCTCGCTCGGCACGCAGGCGGTCCCGCTCAAGGGGTCGATCGACGTCGGCTACGCCTACGAGGTCGTCGGCCAGGAAGGCGCGGTGCTAGGCTTCCCGCGCAATTTAACGGGCGGCTCGCCGGGCGATCGCGCCGTCAGCGCGCGCAAGGCGGAGCTCGTCAAGTTCCTTGTCGATCATGCCGCCGTGGGCGGCGCGGGCGGCGACTACGAGCGGCCTGGCAACGAGGAGGATCGCCGCTCGCTGATCAAGAGCGCTTTTCATGCCTTCGGCGACGATCTATCGATCGGCTATTTCGAGCAGACGCGCACCGACCATACCGGTTCGGGCTCGGTCGGCGCTGTGCTTGGGATCGAGGGCGTTAGCCTGGATGTATTCGGGCACAACATTGCGGGTGTGGTGGGCGGCAATGTCGGTGGGCGTTACCTGAGCGCGACGATGCAATATCGCGACCGCTCGGGCTTCATGAGAACCGAGCGCGATACGGCTCAGTCGATGTGGCGCGGTGCGGTGCAAGCCACGGCCTCCGCCGTCCTGGGCCTCGATGCGATCGATCCGGACCCGCACGCCGCTGTCCCCGACGCGGCGTCCAATGTGCTTGGGATGCCGACAGCGCTCTATTCGATCAGCGCCGATATTTGGCGCAAGGGCGTCATGTATCAGAGCACGGCGATCGTCCAAGACGGCGAGGAGCACCCGACGAGCTATGCGACGCATACCTACCAGTCGCCGGCCGACTTCATGCGCGATGTGCGCGAGAAGCTGCCGGAGATGGCGGAGGGCAAGAGCCGGAAGTTCTTCGGGGCCGAGTACAACCACGATGACCCGGCGGTCCGCGCCGAACGGATGGCGCTCGAACAGGCTTACGTGAAGGAGTTCTCGGCCTGGGCCGTGAGCCAGCGCGACACGACGGCGACGCCGCAGATTTATTATGAGTTCGACGACTCGGTTGCGATCGCCAATCAATTGCGGGCCTACGAGCATGTCATGGCGCGCAGGGGCAACGCGGCGGAAGCAACCCGCGCGCGTAACGACATCGACACGATTCACGCGGATGGGCGGTACCGTGAGGCCCACTTCGTCACGTACCCGCAGAACCAACAAGAAGGGCGCACGGCCGGCGTCAACGGCATTTTCGGCGTCACCTACGCCGGCGTCGACAACCGTGCGCAGCAAGTCCTGACGTTCACGTGACGGCGCGCGCGGGCTGGGGCCGCCGCTCCGCCGCTCGCGGCGCCTATCGTGCATCGGTAAAAGCGGGATTCGCGGCAAGCACGGCTGCGAATCCCGCTCGTGTTTTTTGCGGCTGTATCGTCTAACCGCTCGGTTGAGCTGCTCGGGGGGGGCATTCGCGGCTCGGAACCGGCATGCATCCCCCGCGGTTCCCAAAGAGCGCAATGCTCCGTACGCGATTGCGCCTAACTGCGTTCAAAAATCACTCCCTAGTTTCCTCCTTTGCTTGAATGCGCCGGCACAGCTTCGGTGTGCTGACTGACCGTTAATAGACTGTTTGCGATGGTGCTTTTTCTTAACGGACGAAGTCCGGCTGCGACTCGGTTGTGCTTGGGCAAATGGTGTGCGGCGCCTTTGCCCGCGAGGTCATGCCCGTGCGCTGCCGTAGCGTGCCGCGTTTCTTATGGTCAATAGGCCCGTTTCGGTTGATTTAGAAAATACGATAAATAAAAGCGATTTTGATTTGATAATAGATTGCGTGTTTTATGATCGTTTCAACTTCACTACTTCGCTCGACTTTTTTCGTTCCCTTCGCATTTTGAATCGAGCATTCGCTATTGGTGTCGCACCGCAATGTGGCTTCTTTAAGATTCGTTCGTCACCTCATATGCCCGATGACACCCGCGCAAGCGGAACTATGCCTGAGCGGGAAACTTGTTTTATAAATCTGCAAGGAATTTTAAACTATGGATTTCAATTCAATTAATCGTTCGGCACCGATGCCGGAGTTGCCGTCGACGAGTGAGTCGGGGCAAACGGGCCAGGCTCGTCAATCCCAAGCCGCCGGCCCCTCGAGCACCCCGCGCACCGCGGACGGCGTGCTCTCGGGGGTCCCGGCATCGCCGCGCGCATCGGGCACCTCGCGCTCGAACGTGAGAGCCGCACTCACGCGCCCGCCGTCCACGACGAATCAAAAGGAAATCGACGATAAGTTCACGGCCGAAATCAACAAGAAAGTGCTGACCTGGTTCAAAGGCCGTGGCATCGAAAACTTCAAGAACCCCGAAGGCCTGATTCAAACGGCCCGCGCGCTCGCGCCCGAACACATCAAGAAGGTGATGCTGCTCACGGGGTTTTCGGTCGGTGCGCATCCCGTCACCGGTCTGCCGATGCCGGAAACCGACGGCCCGCCGGGAACCGCCGCGCTCGCGCATGCGCTGCAGCATGCGGGCAAGATCGTCACCATCGTGACGGACAAACCGAATGAAGCACCGACGCGCGCGGCCCTCGCCGTGTTGAGCGAGGAATCGGCGAAATACACCCGGTTCGTGAACTTCGACCATAAGCAGGCCGATGCCACGCCCCACGCGAAAAATCTGCTCGACGAACTCAAGCCCGATTTCGTCGGCGCGGTCGAGCTGCCGGGCCGCAACGCGTTGTCCAAAGACGGATACCGCAGCAACATGCGGGGCATCTCGATCGACGACGTGAACGGCGCCGTGGACGAAGTATTGATCCAGGCATACAACAGGGACATTCCCACGTTCGGCGTCGGCGACGGCGGCAACGAAGCGGGGATGGGCGGCCGTCCCGGGATTCCGAAAGCCCTCAACGGCAATCACATGGCGGCGGCGCCGACCGCCAAGCACCAGATCACGTCGTGGAACTCGAACCTCGGAGCGGAAGCGCTGGGCGCGGCCGTGCTGCAACTGCACGGCAAGCTCGACAAGCTGCACACGCCCGAGCAGCAGCGCGAGATGATCGAGGCGTCGATGGCAGCCGGCGCAGTGGACGGCGTGACGCGCGGGGCAAAGGTCGATGAAGAGATCGACGGGAAAGTCTCGGGCGTCGACGGCTTCTCGCCCAGCACGCACGGCAGAATGCTGTTCCAACTGCGCTCCATCACAGAAGCGTTCCTGCCGCCCGACGGCATGCTCGCGCGCACGACGCCCAAATCGGACGCGCCGTTCCTCATCTCCGCTTTCGACTCGAGCAACGGTGGCCTTATCGCGACCAAGAACCTCGCCGGGTATCTGCAATACCGTTCGCCGCATAACGCACGGTTCGTCGTCGTGGTCGACCACGCCAATGCGCCGTATGGCCGGTTCAGCGAATTCAACACGGGTGGCCCGAACGAGGTTCCGAAGTTCACTTCCGCCGACGCGACACCGCAGGAACTGCAACGGCGCGGCACGGCGCACCCCGAACTGATCACGCTCGTCGGCAACGGCCTGCGCGGCAGCGAGGAGATGAGCGTCGATCTGATCGCCATGGCCTGCAACACCGCGTGCACGACGTTCCCGCACGCGCTGAAGCAGGTCAAGGACGTCAGCGTGTTGAACCTGATCGAGGTCACGGCGGACGAGGTGGTCAAGCAAGGCGGTGCTCGCCCGACCGTTCTGGCCACGCCGGCGACCATCAATTCGATGGCTTATCTCAAGGCGATCGACGAGAGCGCGGCCAAGCTGGAAAACCGTGACGAGCGGATGACCACGACCATCGGCGCACCGAACTGGGCCCCGTACATCAACAAGTTCGACGAGATGTACAAGAATCCCGAGACGCGCGCCGTCATGATGGACGACATCAAGGACATCGTCGATCGCATTCCCGTCGACGCGACCTCGGTGTGGTTGTGCTGCACCCACTACCCGGCCTACAAGCCGTTCATCGAGAACGTCCTGAAAGAGCGCGGAATGAACATTCCTGTGATCGATCCGATGTCGGTTCAGGCCCAGGCGCTCGAGAAAGCCATGGATTCGGCAGCGCCGAAGGCCGATCACCCGCGTTACCAGCGTCGTGCGACGCTCAAGCCGATCGTCGTGACTTCGGGGACCGAAGCCGATGTGCGCGAATCCGCCGTGAGCTTCCTCGGCACGAAGGATTTTCACCTGATGTCGGGTGTCGATTTTTCGCGCAAGTTCGACATGCAATTGCTCACGCCGCTGATCGACAAAACGGAATCGGCGGTCCGAGCGACCGCCAGGAGCTTCGAGTCGACGCGTCCGCAAACGCCGGCATGGCGCCGCGATGCATCCACGTCGTCCGAGTCGGCTTCCCGCCCGCTCGCCTGACGTTTCGTCACATCGTTCATTAACTGATAACTTCCAACGGATAACGAAATGGCTAACCCTCACTACGAGCGTGTCCTTAGCGAACTGAGCAGCGTTCTGGGCTTCACCGATACCGATGCGCTCGCCTCCGGCGGCCGCATCAAGGCCGGCGATCACATCATCACGTTCATTCACGACGATGAAATCGATGCGCATCATGTTTCGGTATATGTCGACCTCGGCAAGCCGTCCAAGTACGAAAAGCGCGCCTTCGAATTGCTGCTCAAGATCAACTTCGAACTCGAAGCGAGCGGACGCGGCACGCTCTCGCTGCACCCGGAGACGGGGCACGCGTTCTACTCGTTCAGGTACCCGCTAAGCGATATCGCGTCGGGGCAGTCGTTGCTTGATACCCTCGCACGTGCGGTAGCCGACGTCGCGGTGGAAGGCGCGGCCGCCGCCTGATGCACCGCCACGGCGCGCCCGAGCGATCGGGCGCGCCGCTTCTCGAGCCGTGCCGGTGCGGTAACCGCCACATCCCATTAAGTGGTAGCGCTATCTGCGCCTTGACAGGCCGCTCGCCGCTCATCTAAGTTCTGTTACCTACGGTTACTGGGTCGATGGGGAGCGAAATCGATGAAAAGCGCACGTAAGCTGAAATTTCCCAAGGCAATCGGACTATCGATCGCTCTTGCGTTGTCGACTCAGGTCTTCGCGGCCGGCCCAAAGGTCGTCAGCGGCCCCGGTGCCGATGCGGCCTGCTTCAAGCCGGAAGCGAGCAATACCAAACACTTCCAGTGGCCCGCCAAGCCCGGCCCGTATCGAATCGCGCTCGTGAACGGCTTCATCGCCAACGATTGGCGCGTTCAGATGATTCGAGTCGCCAAGGCCTATGTCGCCCAGCCGGCGATCAAGAAAGAGATCAAGGAGTTCAAGGTCGTGTCCGTTGGGCAGGACATCTCCGCGCAAATCGCCGCCGCCAATAACTTTATCGATCAAGGCTTCGACGCGATCATCGTCGATGCCAACAGCGCCGCCGCCTTCAAGGGCGTCGTGCACAAGGCCAATGCGAAGGGCGTAGTCGTCGTCTCGTTCGACAACGTGATCGATAGTCCCGATCAGATTTCGGTCAACGTGAACCAGGTGGGCCTTGGCGAGATGGCCGCCAAGTTCTTGCTCAAGGAAGCCAAGAAGACCGGCGACTTGACGTTCCTGCATGTGCGCGGGCCTTCCGGCCAGCCGGTCGATCTCGCTCGCAATCAAGGCTTCCACGATGTGCTGGACAAGTCCGGGCGTAAGGTCAAGGTGGTCGACGTGATCGGCAACTGGGCGCCGGGCGACTCGCAAAAAGCCACGGCCGACGCTATCGCCGCCGGCGGCGTCTTCGATGGCATCTACGTCCAGGGCGGATCGCAGGGCGCTGTGCAGGCGATGCTCGATGCAGGCAAGTTCAAAGCCCCGATCTCGGGCGAGACCGAAAATGCGTTTCGCGTGCTCTGCGACAAGGCCGGCCTAACCTGCCAGTCGGGCGGCACCGGGCCGGCGCAAAGCGCGGTAGCGATCAAGACAGCGCTTGCGGCACTGCAAGGGCAAGTGATTCCGCAAAGCATTGCGTTGCCGACCGCCGTCGATTATTCGCCGTTCAAGCCGGGCACCAACGTCTTCCCGAAACTGCCGGGCAGCTTCTTTGCCGGCAACAACTTCCCGAGCTGCGACATCGGCTTTTCGGCTGAAGAGATCGCGACGCAGTCCAGCAAGAACGACTGAACTCCAAGCCGGCGCCGGGGCCGATCCTTGCCGCGCCGGCCCGGAGGAGACAAAGGCATAAAAGATGACCGAAGACACGCCAGGCCCGCTGCTGCGGGTGGAGGGTGTTTCGAAGCATTACGGCGGCGTCCGGGCGCTGGAGGACGTGCAATTCGCCTGCCGGGCGGGCACGATTCACGCGCTTCTGGGCGAAAACGGCGCAGGCAAATCCACGTTCATCAAGATTCTGTCGGGTGTCGTCCAACCCGACCGCGGTCGTATCTTTCTCGACGGCGCGCCGGTCAGCTTTGCAACCCCGGCCGCCGCTGCGCAAGCCGGCATCTCGTGCATCTTTCAAGAGCTTTCGCTGCTGCCCGATCTCACGGTGGCGGACAACATCGGCATCGCGCACCCCACGCGCCGGTTCGGGCTGATCGACCGTGCCGCACAGCGGCGCCGGGCCGAAGCGATGCTCGCGCGCATCGGCGGCGACGACATTCATCCGGCGGCTCCGGTCGGTGAATTGCCGCTCTCGCGCCAGCAAATGGTGGAAATCGCCAAGGCCCTGGCGCGCCAACCCAAGGTGCTGATCCTCGACGAGGCGACGTCCGCACTGACCGCCGCCGATGTCTCCAAAGTGCTGGCGCTTCTCAAGCGGTTGCGGGCCGACGGCATGGCCATCATCTACATCTCGCACCGCATGCAGGAGATCGCCGAGCTCGCGGACGAGTGCACCGTCTTTCGCAATGGCCGCTACATCGAGACGTTCGCCGCCGGCACGAAGCCGGACGATGCCATCGTGGAAATGATGATCGGCCGGGAATATTCGAGCGCTTTTCCGCCGCTAGGCGGGACCCGGCGCGAAGGCAAACCGGCGCTTGCGGTCCGCGGCCTGTCGTGGGCCGGCGAACTGAAAAATGTGTCGCTCGACGTTCATCCGGGCGAAGTGGTCGGCCTCGGGGGACTCGACGGCCAGGGCCAGCGGCAATTTCTGCTCGCGCTGTTCGGCGCGCTGATCGGCGTGGAAGGCGGGATCGAAATCGACGGTAAACCCGTGAAAATCACGAGCCCGCGCCACGCAAAATCGCCCGAGCTTGGGCTAGCGCTCATTCCCGAGGACCGAAAAAACGAAGGGCTCATGCTGCCGATGACGGTGCGCGAGAACTTATCGTTCGCCGCGCTCGAGAGCGTGAGCCGATTTGGCCGAATCGATCGCAAAGCAGAGAGCGAGCGCATCGATGCACTCGTGCGCCAGCTCGCGATTAAATCGGATGGCCTGGACGGCCCGGTCGCGGCGCTGTCGGGCGGTAACCAACAGAAAGTCGTGATCGGCAAATGGCTGATGACGAGGCCGCGCATCGTATTGCTCAACGACCCGACGAGAGGAATCGACGTGGGTACGAAGCAGGAGATCTACCAGTTGCTACGGCGGCTGGCGGAGCAGGGCACGGCCGTCCTCTTCTATTCGACGGACTACGACGAGCTTATCGGTTGCTGCGACCGCGTGGCTGTCTTCTATGACGGCACGATCACCCGAATGCTCGAGGGTGCCGAGCTGACCGAGCATAACCTCGTCGGGGCGGCGCTGAACCTCGCTCCGGGGATGGAGCGGCCCGCTTCCCAGGCCGCGAGGTAATCGAATGAACGAGGAACGACCGACGATGACGTCCGGTAGACGACGCAAGGGCGACTGGCGCTACGGGTTGGCGGCACAGCGCGGGCCGCTTGTCGCCGCAGCCATCTTTGCGGCGATGTTCGGCGTCTACGGCGCGGCTCAGCCGAACGGGCTCAGCGTCGATGTCATCAACACGGCCGCCAACAAGGGCGCGCTGCTGGCACTCGTGGGCATGGCGCAGACCTTACCCGTGTTGACCGGCGGGCTCGATCTCTCCGTCGGCATGATCTTCATGCTGGCTAATTGCCTGGCATCGACGATTGTCACCGGCAGCGCCGCGGCCAGCGCATTCGGTATCGTGGGCGTACTGGGCGCCGGCCTGCTATGCGGCCTAGTCAATGGGCTGGTCGTGGTCTATGGCCGGCTGCAGCCGCTCATCGCTACGCTCGCGACGAGCGCCATCTACTTCGGCATCGCGCTCGCCTTGCGTCCGCAGCCGGGCGGCGACATCAATGGCGATTTCGCCGATCTCATGACGCGCTCGACCTATGGCGTGCCGTCCTCCGTCCTGCTGATCGTGGCGACGATCGTGGTTGTTTGGATCCCCTTTCGAAACGCCACGCTCGGGCGGGCGGTGTACGCCGTCGGTTCATCGGAACAAGCGGCGTACATGTCCGGTGTTCCCATCGCGCGGGCCAAGATCGCCGCGTATACGCTCGCCGGTTTCCTGGCCGCGCTAGGAGGCCTGCTCTTGACCTGCATTACCTTTTCCGGCGAGGCGCGCGCCGCGCTCGGCGGCGACTACACGCTCAATTCAATCGCGGCCTTGGTGATCGGCGGCACCTCCCTGTTCGGGGGGGCGGGCGGCGTCGTGGGCTCTGTGTTCGGTGCCTTCGTGATGCGAACGGTGGGCGATCTGCTCATCGTTTTCAACATCAATCCGGTGCTTCAGCCGCTTTTCGTCGGCCTGGTCCTGCTATTCGCGATCAGTCTCGGCTCGCTGCGCCTGCTGCGCGTTCGCAACAAGCTCGACCTTTATCGCTAACGCACGCCATGGTTCGCTCCTTGCCTAAGATCGACGTCGCCACGCTGATTGCCTTCGGTTGCATTGTGCTGCTGCTCTTGTTGGGGGCGGCCGCCAAGCCGGGTCTGTTGTCCGTCGACTACCTCGTCCAGCAGCTCCAGGTCGCCTCGTTTCTCGGCGTGATCGCGACGGGAGAAATGATCGTGATCCTGATGGGGCAAATCGACCTATCGATCCCTTGGACGATCTCGATGGGCGGCATGATGGCCACGGGCGCTGTCGGCATTTTCGGGCCCACGCTCGGCGTGCCGCTCGCGATCCCGTTCGGCATTTTCTGCGGCTTGATGGTGGGCTTGATCAACGGGCTCGGCGTGGCCTATCTGCGCGCACCGTCGATGATCTTCACGCTGGGCATGAACGCGGTCGCGCAAGGTCTCATGGTGTATCACACCGGGGGCTTCGCACCGCAGGATCGGGCGACCGAGCTGATGGTCGCGATTGCAAGCGGTCAATTGATTCGCGGGCTGCCCAAC
>Ga0157370_10000722_pt1 | contig 41392 bp, 35 predicted proteins | sample C35metaG_FD_113463 | JGI IMG/M metagenome (GOLD analysis project Ga0157370, IMG submission 113463) | Corn rhizosphere microbial communities from Kellogg Biological Station, Michigan, USA - C3-5 metaG | ecosystem: Host-associated > Plants > Roots > Rhizosphere > Soil | place: USA: Michigan... | reverse complement strand
TTTAACAAATTTTGAAAACAAAATAAATGCTATGGCAAATTATTGGCCTGATGCCTTTTTCATTTAAAAGAGGAAAGAATTTAAAAGAGTAAAAGTTGATTTAAAATCATGAATGAAAGCAGGGGTGGCGCTCATTTCAAATTAAAAGAATCCTTTTTATATTTGAGGTATAAAAAGTTTTGAAAAGCAAATTATTGTGTTATTGAGGTTACTTACATTAATTACCTTTTTTTTCTTCAATTTGATTACCGCAAAATGCCAGCAAGCATCCAAAGACAGCCTTTTTGCTTTAATAAAAACCACTCCTGAAAATCAACTAAAGATTCCTGTTTACCTTGAATATGGGAAAAGCTTTCAATCCTCAAACCCTGACTCAGCACGGGTTTATTATCAAAAGGCAAAAGCATTAGCAATTAAATTGAATGATCAGAAATCGTTCAGTAAATACATTTCTTACCAGATCAGTTTGCTTAATCAAACCGGGAAATTTGAAGAAGGATTGGCACTGGCGCAAAAAGATCTTGCCATTGGCAAAAAATTAAATGATCCCAAAATTTTAATTGCCGGATATAATAATGTCGCCAATGAATATGAATACCTGGCAGATTATCAACAGGCATCTGAATATTATATTAAGTCTTTGAAACTCGCTACTGATAACCGTGACGAAGAAATGCAGAGCAGGATCAATGATAATCTTGCTTCTGTTTTCCTCTGGCTCAAAGATTATCCTCTTGCCTATAAATATTCTACGAAAGCCTTCGTAATTGCTGAAAAACGCCATGACACTGTTACTATGGGCAATTGTCTTTTAAATACCGGCGTTGCTGAAATCCATCAGAAAAAATATAAAGATGCGCTTTTGCATTTCAGCCAATCAGAAAAGATCGGCTATCAGATCCCGGATATGTCGTTGGTAGCAGATGCTTTGTCTGATGAAGGCTTGGTGTATTATACCACCCATGATCTGAAAACTGCTGCCGAAAAATACCAGCAGGAATTATCTATTACCAAAAAATATCAGCTTCCTTATGAAGAATTATACGCCTTGTTTGAGCTTGCAGTCGTAGAAAAAGACAAGAAAAATTTTCTTCTTGCAGAAAGCTACACTTCCCGTGCGATCGCTATTGGCGAAGATTTGAATACACCGGCAGAGTTAATGGAGATGTATGATACGATGTCTGTGATCAAACAAAAATTGGGAAAACCACAGGAGGCTTTGTTGTTCAAAAATAAATATGTTGCCATCAACGATTCGATGATGAATGCGCAAATTCAAACTAATATTCATCATCTCAACATCCAATATCATTCGGCACAAAAAGATAAAATGATAGCCGAACAAAACCTTAACATAGAAAGAAATAAAGCCGCCCTGGAAAAGAAGAATATGTGGCTGTTTATATTTTTGGGCGGCATCATCGCACTCATCGTAATCCTTATCGTTTCCATCCGGAGTTACCGGCATAAGCACAACCTGCATCGTCAGTCTTTGCTCACTTTACAAAAGCAACATGAAGTAAATACACTGCAAGAAAAGATGCAGGCCCGCGAAGAAGAGCGTGATCGCATAGGCCGTGAAATGCATGATGACATTGGTTCTGCGCTAACAACTATTCTTTATTTAAGTAATGATTTAAAATCAAAAAGTGGTCAGCCGGATAGCAATATTCCGGATAAAATTGCAACCACTGCAACTGGTGTGGTTGATAAAATGAATGAAATCATCTGGAGCATGAATCGTCAGTATGATACCCTTGATGACCTGATTGCTTATACCCGCCAACACGCGGTTGAATTTTTGCAGGATCATTCTTTAAATTATCATTTCGATCTGCCGGACCTTATCCCTGATGTGCACATTTCAGGAGAGCAGCGACGCAACATTTATTTAGTGATCAAAGAGTCTTTGCACAACATTGTAAAGCATTCTGAAGCAACAGAAGTAACCATTTCTTTTCAATTTGAGGATGGCATACGCTCATGCATACACGATAATGGCAAAGGCTTTGAAACTCTTTCACTGCGCCGGTTTGGTAATGGTTTAAAAAACATGGAGGAAAGGATGCAAAGGATTGGAGGCACTTTTGAAATTGAAAATACCAATGGCACAACGATTCGTTTGTTTAGCCCGTTTACAAATGAGGAAAGCCAGTCAACGGGTATATAACAAACGTTATATTGAAACCATTTTTGTTCACCATTAATTTTGCAAAAAAGCAGTTTTGCAAACAACCAAAAATGATAAACCAGATCTCAGTAAGCATCGTAGAAGACATGGCGGATATTCGCCAAAAGTTGCAACAGATCATTGAAGAGTCTGAAGAATTCATTTGCCTATCCTCCTACAACACGGCAGAAAAAGCGCTGGAAGAATTACCTGGCCTGAATCCGGATATTGTTTTAATGGATATTCATCTTCCCGGCATGAGCGGAATAGACTGTATCAAAGAAATTAAAAAGCAATGTCCGCAAATGCAGTTCATGATGTTTACAATTTATGAAAACAGTGACGAGGTTTATGAAGCGCTTGCGGCTGGCGCCAGCGGTTATCTTCTCAAACAAACTTCCCCAGAACAAATTCTGCTTGCATTGAAAGAATTGTACGAAGGCGGCTCTCCAATGAGCACACACATCGCCAGGAAAGTAGTTTCATTTTTTCAAAAAGAGAATACCAAAAACGAAAATTCCTCTCCCCTCTCTACCCGTGAAAAGCAGGTGCTGGAGCTGCTTTCAAAAGGATTTCTTTATAAGGAGATCAGTGACCAGTTGTTCATTTCAACTGGAACCGTGCGCCAGCATATTCATAAGATCTATGAAAAACTGCAAGTTCAAAACAGAACCGAAGCAATCAATAAATTTTATGGAAGAAGGTAATTTGCTGATGTGAAAATGGGAAAATATCAAAATGGAAGCTGTCTTCAGCTTTCAACCTTCGCCAGTGATCTTTCAATTTTCAACCTTCACCATTGAACTTTAGGAAATATAACTTTCGTTCTATTGCCTCCCCTTTTATTCGCAGGTAATTTTGTCCTGCAAATTATTTCCGGATCATCCAATTCTATTTTCTGCCTGATGAGGAATAATTAGCGAAGCTGATGCTTGCTGCGTTTGAGAAGACCAGGAATTTGATTTATTAATTCATTTACTCTAAAAAAATTAATCTCATGAAAAAGTATTCATTGTTTTTTTCTGCCGCGCTGGTCCTGGCAACATCATTTATCAGTTGCCAAAAAGATCATTCCAAAGCTGCCACTTATTATGGCGATGAAACAAAAGTTGGAGATGGCACCGTCCGCACTTTCGTCACTTTAAATAACAACGGTGATCCCGAAACCATCGGTTATAAATTTTCAGAAAGTATGCTCACCGGACTGCCTGATAAAGATGCGATGAGCAACATGTACAATTTAAGTTTTCCTGCAGAGGCAAGTACTACTGGTTATGATCATGCAGAATTAGACTGGAATCCTCACGGCCATGATCCGGTTCAGATCTATGGCGTTCCACATTTTGATTTTCATTTTTATACAGCGAGCATGGATGAGCTTTCAAAAATAGTTCCCGGCCCCGATACGGTAACGGTGGCACAACAATATATTCCAACTGATTATATGAGCGGCGTCATGGCGGTTCCAAATATGGGCGTACATTGGGTTGACAGCACTTCGTCCGAATTCCAGGGTAAGCCATTTACCGCCACATTCATCTATGGATTTTATCATGGAAAAATGTTGTTTGTAGAACCGATGATCACGTTGGCATATTTACAAACCCATCCTGATGTTTCTTTCAATGTGAAACAACCTGCCGCATTTCAAACTCCTGGTTATTATCCTACCAAATGGAGTATCCATTATGATTCAAATAAAAAAGAATATGCAGTTTCTCTTGAAGGACTGGAAAAACATTGATACAATTCTTAAACATTTATTGCTTAAACTTTTTTTATGAAAAAGATCATTCAATTATCTGCCTGCATTTTTCTTTGCATAGCTTTTATTTTTCTATCACGAAATACTTGCGCTCAAACAACAACGATGGAATTAAAATCATCCGGCAAAAGCGGATTTGGTTTCAGGGTTGGTTTAAATTACGCCAAAGTCAGTGGCAGCAGCGATTCTGTCCAGTACCGTTATAAACCCGGTTTGATGATCGCTGTATTTTTAACTCCGGCATCTACCGGTGTAATTGGCTACAGATCTGAATTATTGTATTCAAAACAAGGTTTTGATTATACCAATCCAAACGGAGTTACCGGAACTGTCTCCAATGACTACCTGATGATTCCTCAAATGATGACTATCAATATTACCAAATTTGTTCAGTTGCAGGCCGGCGCTTTTGCAGGATACTTATTGCATACAAAAGATACCAATCAGCCAAAAGAAAGCAATGATAATGATCCTTCGAAGATGATGCTTGATTTAATGAACCGCTTTGATTATGGTGCCGCCGGGGGAATAGAAATTCATCCTTTCAAAGGATTGATCCTGAATGCAAGGTATAATATCGGCTTCGCGAAATTGTATAAAGAACCAAGCGATGTTCCGCAAAATACTACTCCCGGTGCTTCTTTCAATCCCTTGGCAAAGTATGAAAACATGGATGCAAAAAATGCAGTGATCCAGGTTTCTGCCGGATATAGCTTTTAAATACTTAGTTTGTTTAAATTAATTCCAAATACTTAAATACTTCGATTTATTATGAAAATAAGAATCATTGTCACTTTGGTTATCGCAGCCATAACTCCCCTGTTTTGGATGAGTTGCAATCAAAATCAATCACCGGAAATCAAGAGCACATCAGATAAGACCAAAAATCAGAAAAATTATGATGGTTTTCCAAGCCAGGTTGAATATGGAAAGCACCTTGTCGCAGTTATTGGCTGCAATGATTGTCATACACCTAAAAGAATGACGGCTATGGGGCCGGTACCAGATACTACTTTATTATTATCCGGTCACCCGGCAAATATGCCTTTTCCTGAGGTAAACCTCAAAGAAATTGAAAGTAAAGGCCTTGCCGTTACCAGTGATCTAACAGCCTGGGCAGGCCCCTGGGGCATTAGTTACGCTGATAATCTAACACCTGCTGCTACAGGTGTGGGGAGCTGGACTGAAGCCGAGTTTTTCCGCGCTATGCGCGAAGGTAGGTGGAAAGGTCAGGAAGAGAGCCGGCAGATATTACCACCGATGCCCTGGCAGGATTTCAGAAATATGACCAATGATGAGCTGAGTGCCATTTTTGCCTATTTAAAATCGATCAAACCGGTAGAAAATATTGTACCACCCGCCGCCCCTCCTGTTTCAGCCGCACATCATGGATAAAAACCAGGATGATAAAAAACAAGGAAGGCTTTATTTAAGAATGTCTTTGAAGATTTTGAAGGAAGGATCATTTCCTTGTGACCCAGCCCAGTAAGAGTTTACTGTTTTTTACTTGCAACTGTAATATTATTGTTTCAGAAAACCAAGGGCAAGTCCAACCACTTTAATTCCTTGATCCTCCCTGAATTGAAGCTTCTGTCCTTGACGACGAAGGACGCACCCTTTGTTTCGGCCTGGCTTAATTTAAGGCTTTGGAAAAAAGTCTCAGTTAAGTGAGGAGATAATTTTGGCAATTCTTCTCCCGTAAATAAACTGTCATCCAAAATAACGTCTTGTTGATGTTGAACAAAGAATCAGCCCTCTGCTTCACAACTAATTGAAGTAGCCAAAAGTTTTGAGGAAAACCGGATAAGATGGATGAACCTGTTTTACGAAACCTGGTAAATCTCTCTTGAACCGGTGAGATACATTTCATGATAGCCCTGCATTTTTTCCTTCATCTTTTTCATCTCATCGCTACCCTGAATATATTTTTGAAAGCTTTGTTCATAGGCAGTAAGGTTCTCATATTTGGTAACCATAACTACCTTATTGAATTGTCCGGTCATGTCAGTCATAATGTTAACTAACTCATCATTATCGGCCATCACTTCCTTAAAGAGTTTGGCAAACTTTGAAGCCTGTCCGGGTTTGCAAATAAAAATGTCGTGAACAATAATCATAAAAGAATTTTTAAAGATTAATAATACGATCCTCCTATAAAATTAATGAACTTTAATTTATCTTAATTTTAAAATACCTGAATTGCTGTCAGTATTTTTAAAATCACCATACACTCCAGTTAAAAGCATTTGAATAGTAGCGCCAGCAATTTCCAATGGCTGAATTCTTCAGTATCAGGATATGAATTTTAACGGTTAATTGATTCAATAAGACAGGAATTATGATAATTGGCAGGAATTATTTCTTAATCAGCTCGTAAACGTTTATAGATTTTAATCGCCAAAAACAACAGAACTCCAACTGCGATTAAAACTCCTATTGCCCAGGCAACACTTAATAACTGTTTGACAACAGCAAGCATCACGATGGCAAGCAGAAAGATAGTTGCTAACTCATTCCATATTCTCAATTGTTGCGAAGTCCATTTAAAGTTTTCGTTTTGTTGTTGTTTGAAAAGAATATGTAGGGAAATATGGTAAATAAATAATCCGAGCACAAAAAATAATTTGGTCAAAAGCCATGCAGGAAGGCTTCCATATAAAATTCCCATCCAGGTTCCAAAGACTAAAGTAAGAATGGCTGAAGGCCATGTAATGCCATACCAGAGCCGTTTCTGCATTACTCCAAATTGTTTTAAGAGAATGGATCTTTCCGGTTCTGTCTTTTCATTAGCTTCTGTTTTATACACAAAAAGCCGCACGATATAAAACAGCCCGCTAAACCAGGTTACTACGAAAATGATGTGAAGGGCTTTGATATAGAAATACATTGGTGAATGGTCGATTCTTTATTTTGTTTGTGGATGAATCAGTGATTGTTCAGGAATAGTTTCTTCAGCCTTCTTTATTAGCAAATTAAGGGCATCAACCCATAACGGATTTGTATTCAAACAGGGAATCATTTGATACGATTCGCCACCAGCTGCCAAAAACATTTCTTTTCCTCTCATCGCTATTTCTTCCAGTGTTTCAAGGCAATCGCTCACAAATGCCGGGCATACAACCAATAGATTTTTAATTCCTTCTTTAGGCATTTCCTGGAATCTGAAATCGGTAAATGGTGTGAGCCAGCCTTTCCCCAATCTTGATTGAAAAGAAATGCTGTACTTATGTTTTGGAATTTGCAATTGTTCAGTTACCAAACGGGTAGTTGTTCTTATCTGATGCCGGTAACAAAAAGCGTGTGCCGGTGAAGGGGTTTCACAGCAATTTTCATTTTGCAAACAATGACATCCGGTGATATCGCTTTTGCGAATATGTCTTTCAGGAATGCCATGATAACTGAATAAAAGATGATCGTATGGTTGATTTAAAAAAGGTCGAATGTTCTCTGAAAGGGCGTGAATATAATTCACATCATTATAAAATGGAGCAACAAAAGTCAGTTTGAAAGGATATCGTTTCCTGTTATAAAACTCCTTCATATACGCAACTGCAGTTTCATAACTTGACATTGCATAATGCGGATAAAGAGGCACAACAATCACTTCTTCAATTTCCGGATCTCTTTTCAATAAAGCCTCGTATGCCGCATCAGGAGCAGGATTTCCATAACGCATGGAAATTTCCACTGGCTCTTCTACCTGTTGTTGCAGTGCATGGCGCAGTTGTTCGGTATACACAATTAATGGCGAACCTTCTTTGATCCAAATAGTCTTATAGGCTTCAGCAGATTTTGGGGCACGAAAAGGAACTATGATTCCTTTTACCAACAAAGCGCGTGTCAGCCAGGGTTTATCAATCACCCTTTCGTCCATTAAAAACTGGTCTAAATATTTCCTCACGTCAGGGACGCTTGTTGATTCAGGTGAACCCAGATTGATCAGGATAATTCCTTTTTTTGATATAGCTGTCATGATAAAAATATTTGCAAATGTAAGCAGCAGCAAACCAATTTTCTGATTGAAACGTTATGAAATAATCAAAAAGGAATGAAAAATCTACTTCTAATGACTTATAAATGACTTTTAAAAGTGTTTTTCAAAATATTTTTGCAACTTCAGAAATGGATATACCAAATACTTCATATAGCAACTCATTAAATAGTTTTTGTATCGCCGGAATAAATTATCGTAAAAGCGATATGAGCATCCGGGGTAAATTTTCTCTTTCTTCCGAACAGTCAGTTCAATTGCTTCAGCAAGCGGTTTCAAAAAAAATTGCCGGATGCCTGGCACTTTCCACGTGCAACAGAACAGAGATCTACGGCATTTCGGCTGATCCCGATCTTTTTGCAGAAATGCTTTGTGCCAACAGTGAAAGCACGCTGAAAGATTTTTATGAACACGGATATATTTACCAGGGAATGGAAGCAATAGAACATTTATTCAAAGTGGCATCAGGACTGGATTCACAGATCATTGGTGATTATGAGATCTTATCACAACTGAAACAATCGGCGAAGGTTGCCAAAGAAAATGGTTGCATCAATAATTTCATGGAACGCGCCATCAATTATGCATTGCAGGTTTCTAAAGAAATCAAAACAAAAACCAAATTAAGCTCCGGAACGGTTTCTGTTTCGTATGCCGCCATTGAAATAATAAAAGAAAAGATCGCTGATCTTTCTGACAAAAAAATCCTGTTGGTGGGTACCGGGAAATTTGGAAATCAAGTGGCAAAAAATCTGGGCGATTATCTTGCCGGTGCAAATATCACTTTTACCAACCGCACGGATGAAAAAGCACAGCAAATGGCTGAAATCTACGATGCAGGATTTGTAAAATATGATGATCTGGCGAATGCTTGTAACGATGCAGATATTATTATTGTAAGCTCTTCATCCGGTACTCACACTGTCTTTCCTTCATTCTTTACAAAAAACAAATCAAGATTAATTCTTGATCTTTCTGTTCCTGCAAATGTAGATCCCGATGTAAAAAATATTAATGGAATCACTGTTTTAAATGTAGATGAAGTATCTACCATTCTTGATAAAACTATTTCATTGAGGCAGGCAGAAATTCCAAAGGCTTTACAAATTATTAATGAAACCCTCGGCAGCCTTGAAGAATGGCACCGTAATCAATTCAACAATCCATTATTAAGAATGGTTAAAAGCCAATTGAAAGAATTGAATAAAACTTATTTTGCTGAACCTTTGGATGAAGAAAAAATCCATAAAACGGTATCTTCACTTGCTTTAAACTTAAAAGTAAAAAACAATAAAGGTTGCCAATGCATCAATGCATTAAGCAATTATCTTCATGAAACGACGACTTAAGATAGGCACACGCGAAAGCCAGTTGGCCATTTGGCAGGCATCACTCGTGCAAACATTTCTCAAAGAAAATGGCTTCGACTCTGAATTAATTTTCATCAAAAGTGAAGGCGATAAAGACCTGATCACACCACTTTATGAAATTGGTGTACAAGGAATCTTTACAAAAACTTTAGATGCGGCACTGTTGAATAACCGCATTGATCTTGCAGTTCATTCGATGAAAGATGTCCCTACAAAATTAGCAACAGGAATTAGTCAGGCAGCGGTTTTGAAACGAGCTTCTTATAAAGATATTTTGGTTTTTAAAGGCGATAAAAATTACATTGAAAGTGAATTGAATAATATTCAACATCCAATATCCAATGATCAATTTTCAAGTTTAACCGTTGCCACCAGCAGCATTCGTCGAAAAGCTCAATGGCTAAATCGTTATCCAAATGACAAAATTGAAAACCTTCGTGGAAATGTAAATACCCGATTGAAAAAATTAAAAGAGAATAATTGGAACGGTGCAATTTTTGCTGCTGCCGGTTTGGAAAGAATTAATCTTCGGCCTGAAAATTCTATTGATTTAAATTGGATGTTGCCTGCTCCGGCACAAGGCGCCATTACTATTTCCTGCAGAGAAAATGATAATTTTTGTTTGTCTGCCTGCAGCCATTTAAATGATAAGGCCACACAAATTTGTACAAAGATAGAACGTGATTTTTTAAGAACTTTATTAGGCGGATGTTCAACGCCAATAAGCGCTTTAGCTGTTTTAGAGAATGATAAAATTATTTTTAAAGGAAATGTTTGTAGTGTGGAGGGAAAAGAAAAGTTTGACATCACAAAAGAAGTTGCGATTGAAAACGCGGATGATTTAGGTACTAATTCAGCAGAAGAATTATTGGAAAATAAAGAAGCAAAAAAAATAATTTACGAGATCAGAAATGCAAAATAAGATTCAAATATTGTCTACAAAAAAGATCAGCGATTCGTTCATTCGACTTGCTGATGAAAATAATATTTGTATTGATCAATTGAGTTTTATTGAAACAGAAGAATCTGTCTCTGAAGAGATAAAAAATAGAATTTCCGAATTATCTAAACAACATATCACTGCAGTTTTTACCAGTTCAAATGCGGCCAGTGCACTTGGAAAACTTGTTGCCGCAGAAACGAACTGGAAAATTTTTTGCATTGAGCCTGCCACAAAAAAAACTGTTGAACATATTTTTAAAAATTCATCAATTGCAGGCACAGGAAAGGATGCACAAGAACTATCAGAAAAAATTATTAACGACAAATCAGTAAAAGAAGTTATTTTCTTTTGTGGAAATCAAAGAAGACACCTGTTGCCTGCACAATTGAAAAATAATGGAATTAATGTTAAAGAATTGGTTGTTTATAGAACAGTCGAGAAGCCACAAATTGTTTCAAAAAAATATGATGGAATTTTATTTTTTAGCCCAAGCGCTGTAAGGAGTTTCTTTGCAAAAAATAAACCGGATACACCCTCGCAAATTTTTGCAACCGGGAAGACAACCAATGAAGAAGTAAAAAGATTTTTACATAATAAGACTGTAATTTCAGAAATTCCTGGCACTGAAAAATTAATTGATGAGGTAATAAAATATTTCAGCGCCATAAAAACTGTGTAAATGAGCGAATTTAAAAATGATCTGTTATTAAAAGCTTTAAGAGGCGGAAAGGTAGAACGGCCGCCGGTTTGGATGATGCGCCAGGCAGGAAGATATTTGCCTGAATACATAAAGCTCCGTGAGAAATATGATTTCTTTACGCGTGTTCAAACTCCTGAGCTCGCGGCAGAAATCACTTTGCAACCGATCAGAAGAATTGGCGTTGACGCGGCAATTATTTTTTCTGATATTTTAGTAATTCCGCTGGCAATGGGTGTAGAAGTTTTGATGGAAGAAGGCAGAGGCCCTTTGCTGCCTAAGGTGATCAGGACACAGGATGACATCAACTCTTTGTTTACTGATGCAGTCGAAGAAAAACTGGATTATGTAATGAAAGCTTTGTCACTCACTAAACAGGAATTAAATAATGAAGTTCCATTAATAGGATTTGCCGGAGCGCCATGGACAATCTTGTGTTACATGGTAGAAGGCAAAGGAAGTAAAACCTGGGAAAAAGCAAAGCAGTTTTGTTTTACTCAACCGGAACTGGCACATCAATTATTACAAAAAATCACAGACGCAACTATTAAGTATTTGAAAGCTCAAACAAAGGCTGGCGCTGATGTACTGCAGGTTTTTGATAGCTGGAGTGGCTGTCTGAGTCCTGAAGATTTTAAACGATTTGCACAACCTTATCTCATTCAGATTTCTGATGCGTTAAAAGATGATGCACCGGTAATTTTATTTCCAAAAGGAAGCTGGTACGCGTTGAAAGAATTGAGTGAAAGCAGCGCTTCCGGTTTGGGAATTGATTGGTGTATTTCAGCGAAAATGGCGAGAGAATTAACTTCTAACAAAATCACTTTACAGGGAAATTTTGATCCTGCTAAATTGTTATTACCTATTGGTGAAATAAAAAAAGAAGTGAAGAAAATGATTAATGAATTTGGAGTTCAAAAATATATTGCAAATCTTGGCCATGGAATAACCCCAAACATTCCGGTTGATCATGCAAAGGCTTTTGTAGATGCAGTGAAAGAGGTGAATGGTGAGTAGTGAATTAGAATAAATTTTTTGAAATGAAGATTAAAGAAGAATGGATAAAATATATTGAATCGCTTCAAAACAGGATCTGCACTGCATTAGAAGAAGCTGATGGGAAAGCAAAATTTTTCGAAGATCAATGGGAAAGAGCCGAAGGCGGGGGTGGAAAAACAAGAGTAATTGCCGGTGGAAATGTCTTTGAAAAAGGCGGAGTAAATACTTCTGTTGTTTTTGGAAATGTGTCCGGGGCAATGAAAACCCAATTAAAAATTGATGGCGCAAAATGGTTTGCATGTGGTTTGAGTTTGGTTTTGCATCCTGTTAATCCTTTTATTCCGACAGTTCATTGCAATTACAGAATGTTTGAATTGTATAATGAAAAAGAGGAAGTGATTGATCATTGGTTTGGCGGCGGCACGGATCTTACCCCTTATTATTTATTTGAAGAAGATGCAAGACATTTTCATCAGACTTATAAAAATGTATGCGATGAATTTGATCTTTCTTTTTATCCGTTATTCAAAAAAAATTGCGATGATTATTTCGTAAACATTCACAGAAATAATGAGCGCAGAGGCATCGGTGGAATTTTTTATGATTATCTAAAGGTGGATAAAAAATATGATCTTCAATTCTTGATGAGTTTCAGCAAAGCCTGTGGTGATGCGTTTCTGCCTTCCTATCTTCCTATCGTAGAAAAAAGAAAAAATTGTTCCTTTACTGCTGCACAAAAACATTGGCAGGAAATAAGAAGAGGGCGCTACGTGGAATTCAATCTGATTCATGATCGCGGTACTTTATTTGGCTTAAAAACAAATGGCAGAACGGAAAGTATTTTAATGAGCTTACCGCCAACAGTGCGATTTGAATACAATTATCAACCTGAAAAGGGAAGTGATGAAGAAAAATTGTTAGAGGTTTGTTTGGAGCCGAAGGAATGGGTTTGATTTAATGAATAGAACATTATTAAATTAATTTTACAAAAATTATAAAATGTATTTACAAAAAAGACCTCGAATTTTAAGAAGCAATCCTGCAATAAGGAGCCTTGTTGCAGAAACCGTACTTACTCCCAGTGATTTTATATTACCCTTATTTATAGATGAAGGAGAAAATGTAGTGTTTGAAATTCCTTCAATGTCAGGCTACTACCGCCGTTCATTGGATAAAACAATCAAAGAAGTAAAGGAATTGTGGAGCATGGGAATTAAGAGCATTTTATTGTTTATAAAAGCACCGGATGAATTAAAAGACAACACTGGAAAAGAATCATGGAATCCCGATGGCTTGATGCAAAGAAGTATCAAAGCGATCAAAGACGCCGTTCCTGAGATGGTAGTAATGACTGATGTTGCACTGGATCCATATTCTTCTTATGGCCATGATGGAATTGTAGAAAATAATGAGATTGTAAATGATCCTACTGTTGAAGCATTGGTAAAAATGAGCCTCAGTCATGCAAAAGCAGGCGCCGATTTTGTTGCTCCAAGTGATATGATGGATGGCCGCATTGGCGCTATCAGAAAAGCTTTCGAAGAAAATAATTTTACCAAAACGGGTATCATGGCCTACAGTGCAAAATACGCTTCGTGTTTTTATGGGCCATTCAGAGATGCGTTGGATTCGGCTCCCGGATTTGGTGATAAAAAAACTTACCAGATGAATTACGCGAATCGTATTGAAGCGGTGAAAGAAGCGTTAATGGATGAAGAAGAAGGTGCCGATATTGTGATGGTGAAACCTGCGATGGCTTATCTCGATATTGTCCGTGAGGTTAAAAATCGTGTACACGTTCCCGTTAGTGCCTATCACGTAAGCGGCGAATATGCCCTGATAAAAGCGGCTTCAAAAATGGGCTGGATTAACGAAGAAAAAGCAATTCTTGAAAGTCTTACTTCTATTAAAAGAGCAGGTGCAGATTTAATTGCGACTTATTTTGCCAAAGATGCTGTCAAGTTGCTATCCTAAATTGCCCAATCTTTCACTTCACTACTGAAAATTATGAATTTCTCAAAAAGTTGCAAATTATTTGAACGTGCCCAACAATCAATCCCCGGTGGTGTAAATTCACCTGTTCGTGCATTTAAAAATGTAGGAGGAAGCCCAGTGTTTATTAACTCTGCAAAAGGTGCTTATCTTTTTGATGAAGATGGAAATCAATTTATTGACTACATCAATTCCTGGGGGCCAATGATCCTTGGCCATGCTTATGAACCTGTCGTAAAAGCGATACAGGAAAAAGCCGCCGGGTCTACTTCTTTTGGTACACCGACTGAATTGGAAATTGAAATGGCCGAGTTGATAAAAAGTATGGCTCCGAATATAGATCTCGTTCGCATGGTAAGCAGTGGCACAGAAGCGTGTATGAGCGCTATTCGTCTCGCAAGAGGCTACACAGGAAAAAATAAATTCATCAAATTTGAAGGCTGTTATCATGGGCATGCGGATTGTTTTTTGGTAAAAGCCGGAAGCGGTGTTGCTACTTTAAATATTCAGGCAGTGCCCGGTGTTACATCCGGAGTTGCAAAAGATACTTTGACTGCTCCTTACAATAATTTGGCAGCGGTTGAAAAGTTAATCGAAGAAAATAAGGGAGAAATTGCCGCGATCATTCTGGAACCTGTTGTGGGCAATATGGGCTGTGTTCCGCCGCAGCAAGGGTTTCTAGAAGGTTTAAGAAAAATATGTGATGAAGAGAATATCGTTTTTATTTTTGATGAAGTGATGACAGGTTTTCGTTTATCAGCAGGTGGCGCACAGGAAAAATTCAACATCAATGCTGATCTAGTTACCTATGGAAAAGTGATTGGTGGTGGTTTACCGGTCGGCGCTTTTGGCGGAAAAAAAGAAATTATGGAACATATTGCACCGCTGGGAAATGTTTACCAGGCGGGCACTTTAAGCGGTAATCCGATAGCAATGATTGCCGGATATACTATGTTGAAGGAATTAAAAAACAATCCATCCATTTATACAGAATTAGATCAAAAAGGTGCCCGTCTTGAAAAAACTTTGAACGACATTTTAGCTGGAAAAAATATTCCACACCGGATCAATCGTGTAGGAAGTATGATCAGTATTTTCTTTACACATGAAGAGGTAATTGACTTTGAAACCGCTTCTACCGCTGATGTAAAAACCTTCAATAGATTCTTCCATCATTTGCTCAGTCATAGAATTTATTTACCGCCATCTGGTTACGAAAGCTGGTTCCTAAGCAATGCATTATCTAATGGAGACTTGGAAAAAACTTTTGCAGCAGTAGAAAGTTTTAGTTTGTAATCCTCTTTACCAGAAAAGGGGAAAAACAGTCACAGTATGATTAAACAGTACTTCCGCTTTTTCCTTTTTAATTCTTGAGTTATTCTTGATGAAAACCAAATATGCTCTTTATTCATCACCATTCTACTGACCCATATTTTAATATTGCTACCCCGGTACGCTTGAAATGAACCCCGATGTCGAAAAAGGCATCATTCAAACAGTAAAGATTTATGGAGATTTTTTTAATGAAAAAGATATTTCAGAGCGCCATGTTTTAAAAATTCTTTACTGAACTTGCGTTCAAGACATTACTTTTATAAACTTTTATTTCCTTCATTAATTTTTAAACAATGAAAAATTTCAAACTGCTTTTCTTTACGGTCATACTTTCGATTTTCAGTTTTACGATTTTTGCACAACCAATTACTTCACCCCAAATTGACGCTTTAGTTGAAAGAACTTTAAAAACATTTGATGTTCCCGGAATCGCAGTTGCTATTGTAAAAGATGGAAAAATTATTCATGAAAAAGGATACGGCGTCCGTTCATTAAATACAAAAGAAAAAGTAAATGCGCATACCACTTTTGGAATTGCTTCTAATAGCAAAGCTTTTACGGTTGCTGCTTTGGGAATATTAGTTGATGAAGGAAAAATAAAATGGAATGACCGGGTCACTGATTATATCCCTGAATTTAAATTGTATGCTCCTTATGTAACTGAAGATTTTACGATTCGCGATCTGCTCACCCACAGAAGTGGTTTGGGCCTTGGTGCCGGCGACCTGATGATCTGGCCAGACAGCAGCACTTTTGACCTGAAAGATATCATTCACAATCTTCGTTATCTCAAACAGGTTTCTGATTTCAGAACAAAATATGATTATGATAATTTACTCTACATCGTTGCAGGGGAAGTGGTGGCAAGAGTTTCAGGAATGAAATGGGAGGATTTTATTCAGAAAAAGATAATGACTCCTTTGCAAATGACAGAAAGTGCGCCAAACTTTGATTTGCTGAAAGATAAAAAGAATGTTATCGATGCCCACGCTCCAGTGGATGGGAAAGTGCAGGTAATTCGCCGTGACTGGAAATATGTTGCAGACGCTTGTGGCGGTATTTACAGCAGTGTGCACGACATGAGCAAATGGATCATCATGCAAATGAATAACGGAAAATATGGTGATGATTTAAGTAACCAGCTTCTGACAGAAAGAACACATGAAGAAATGTGGACACCACAAACCATCATTCCGGTTCATGGACAAACTACTTACAATACTCATTTTGCATCTTATGGATTGGGCTGGTTTTTAAGCGATGAAAATGGTTATAAAGTGCCCACTCACACTGGCGGTCTTGCAGGAATTGTAACGCAGGTAACATTGATCCCTGAATTAAAATTAGGAATTATTGTTTTCACCAATCAGCAATCAGGCGCGGCTTTCAGGGCCATTACCAATACAATTAAGGACAGCTATTACGGAATAAAAGGAAAAGATCGGGTGAAAGAATATCACGACCAGGTGATGAAAAACGAAGCGAATGCAAAAAAAATTACTGACAAGATTTGGGCAGATATTTCTGCAGAACAACAAAAACATACCAGCAAAATTGATTTCAGTAAATACACAGGAACGTATACTGATCCATGGTTTGGCGATGTAAATATTTCTGAAAAAAATGGCAGGCCCTGGTTTGATTCAAAGAATTCCCCACGTCTTTCCGGCGAAATGTTTGCTTATAAAGGAAACACATTTATTGTAAGATGGAACGACAGAAGTATGGATGCTGATGCATATGTAATGTTCACTCTCGATTATGAAGGCAATCCAATTGGTATCACGATGAAGCCAATTTCTCCATTAACAGATTTTAGTTTTGACTTCCAGGATTTGAATTTTAAAAGAGAGAAATAAATTCCGGCAATAGAAATAATTGAGTTTCCATTTTAGCTACAATACTTAATTTTGAACTTCATTTAATTTAAATTACTGATGCGCAAAAATTATATTTTTCTCCATCTGCTGGCTTTTCTTTTTTTATCAACAAACATTTTTGCACAATCGACTTTTGTTCCTACGCCTGTGAAGCTGATGAACGGTTGGTCGCTAACGCCTGCCGGCAGCGCACTTCATCTCAGCAGCGATCTTCCATTGAACGTGGCGGTTTCTCCTTCAAAAAAATATGTAGCCATTACTGATAATGGAAACGGAGCGCAGGGAATAGAACTGATCAATATTCAGAAGAAAAAATTATTATCTTTTACAAAAATGAAAGCTGCATGGATGGGTTTGCAATTCAGTGACAACAATAAATATTTGTACGCTTCCGCCGGCAATCAAAATATGATTTTGAGGTTTACAGTGAAGAACGATGATCTTGTTTTAAAAGATTCTATTGTATTGGGGGGGAAATGGCCCAACAAAATTGGCGTTACCGGCATTGCTCTTGATGATCCGCATTCACGCTTGTTTGCGGTTACTAAAGAAAATAACTCGCTTTATGTTTGTAACACAAAAAACAACCAGGTCATTCAGCAGACTCCATTAAGCGCAGAGGCATATACCTGTTTGCTGAATCCTAAAAAATCGATCTTATATATTTCTTTATGGGGTGGTGATAAAGTTCTTTTGTATGACGTAAATAAAGCCGAGATCACTGATTCTATTGTAACAGAAAATCATCCGAATGATATGGTGCTTACGAAAAAAGGTGATTTCCTTTTTGTCGCAAACGCAAACAGCAACAGCGTTTCAGTGATTGATACGAAAAAAGAAAAAGTGATTGAAACGCTTTCTTCAAGCTTATATCCGAATGCGTTAACCGGCAGCACCACAAATGGTTTGACTTTGTCGGCAGATGATAAAACTTTGTACATCGCCAACGCCGACAATAATTGCCTGGCAGTATTTAATGTTTCCAAACCCGGATCCTCACAATCATTAGGATTTATCCCAACTGGCTGGTATCCGACAACTGTTCGGGTGATAAATAATCAGCTTTGGGTAACGAATGGAAAAGGATTTGAAACAATGGCAAATCCTTATGGGCCGCAACCAATCAATACAAAACAAAAAACGCCTTATCAAAAGGCCATCACTTCTGAGGAAAAACAACCGGTTCAATATATCGGAAGTTTATTCAAAGGTTCGCTTTCTTTTATCCCGGTTCCTTCATTGGAAGAGTTAGCAAAATATTCAACGCAGGTATATAAAAACACCCCTTACAATAAAAATAAAGAAGCGCTGGCCGAAGGCGAATTCGGCAATCCGATTCCTCAAAAAGTGGGCGCGCCCTCTCCCATCAAATATGTGTTTTATGTGATCAAGGAAAACCGTACTTACGACCAGGTATTGGGAGATATGAAAGAAGGGAACGGAGACGCTTCTTTATGTCTTTTCGATGAAAAGATAACTCCTAATCTTCATGCGCTTGCAAGAAATTTTGTGTTGCTTGATAATTTTTATGTGGATGCAGAAGTCAGTGCCGACGGGCATAACTGGAGCACGGCGGCCTATGCAACGGATTATGTAGAGAAAACATGGCCAACCAATTACAGTGGTCGTGGCGGCACTTATGATTATGAAGGAACACGGAAAATTGCTTATCCTGAAAAAGGATTTATCTGGGATTATTGTAATCGTGCAGGGATCAGTTACCGGAACTATGGTGAATTCGTGCATAATGGAAAAGAGCCGATTCTGCCTTCAATCGTTAGCCATTTTTGTCCAGGTTTTCCTGATTTTAATTTAACCATCCAGGACGTTTATCGTGAAAAAGTTTGGGAACATGATTTTGATTCATTGCTTGCAAATAATGCGATGCCTGCCTTTTCAACACTTCGTTTTCCAAATGATCACACCAGCGGAATGAGAAAGGGTGCCTATTCTCCTTATGCTGCCGCGGCAGATAATGATCTTGCCGTCGGAAGATTTATAGAACATCTTTCCCACAGCCCGATCTGGAAAGAAAGCGCCGTTTTTATTTTGGAAGATGATGCACAAAATGGCCCTGATCATGTGGATGCGCATCGCTCCCCTGCTTATCTCATCAGCCCTTATGTAAAAAGAAATTTTGTAGATCATACGATGTATTCTACTTCAGGTTTATTAAGAACGATGGAACTTATTCTGGGCTTGCCGCCAATGAGCCAATTTGATGCGGCTGCCATGCCGATGTTCCGGTGTTTTACTTCTGTTGTAGATACAACCGCATTTGTTGCATTGCCCGCCAATGTTAATATTGATGAAAGAAATACCGCGTCAAATAAACTCGCAAAAGAATCTGCAAAATTTAATCTCGCAAAGGAAGATGCGATACCAGATATTTCTTTCAATGAAGTGATCTGGAAATCAATAAAAGGAGAAAACAGTGTCATGCCAACACCTCGCCATAGCGCGTTTTTAAAGTTGGCGCAAACCGATGATGATGATGATTAGAAATAATAATCAATCAAATTATTTTTTAAAAAGAATCAATCAACCCTTTAAATTACCACATGAGTAAAAGAACTTTCAACTATTATTCTAAAATCATTTTTGTTGTTTTTATTGTTTCCTGTCATTATCCCCGATTGAATAAAACGCGTACAACTACTGAAGAAGCGTTGTATCATTCTTCTTATGATGACAGCACTTTGAATAACAATTTGCTGCCGGTGTTGATGCCTTACAACAAGATGATAGATCCCGCCGGCACGGTGATCTCATGGGGAAATCCGAACCTTGAGAATCATAGTCTCGATGTAAAAAATATTCCCGGAACCAGCTTTCTTGCTGTTGAAGAGCGGAACGGAATTGTAATATTCGACAGTAAAACAAGTTCAATTATTAGTCAATGGAATTATCGTGATGATCAAAAATACAAAAGTTTAAAAAGTACTTTTTCGGGAATACAAGTTTGGCAAAACAATGGTCAAACTTTTATTTTCTGGAGCGCTGCCAGCAGCCGGGAATCATATGTAATGCAGGCTACATTTGACGGGAAGAATGTAATCATTACCAATGCTATTGGTTTTAAAGCAGAAGGGAAATCGCCTCTTGCTTTGCCTAATGAACTTGCTATCAATGAAGAGAACGGTCGCAATTTCCTTTACGTGATTTTAAACGGTAACAATCAAATCGTAAAATTAGATCTGGAAAATCAACAAATCATTTGGACAGAACCAACCGGTGTCGCCCCTTATGGAATTACCATTGTTGAAAACAAAATTTATGTTACCAACTGGGCAGGCGCTCAACCTTCTGATACGTCGAAAGAAGAAACCGCTGGCGTTCCTTATGGCGAAGCATTTATCAACCCTGCAACCGGCGCAATCAATAACGGTACTGTTTCTGTTTACAATTTGGACGGTTCACTTTTAAAAGAAACAGAAGTGGGCCTGCATCCGAATGACATCATTCACAGCAGAAACAACCGTTTTGTTTTTATTTCAAATGCGAACAGCGATGATATAACGGTGATGGATACACGAAATAATTCTGTCCTTGAAAAAATACCCGTTAATTTATTTCCCGGAAACGACGGTTTCATTGGTGATTCACCTGCAGCTTTAGCACTTGGAGAAGGTGATTCAACTTTATATGTAGCAAATGGATTAGACAATGCTATTGCAGTTGTAGGTCTCGGAAATCTTTCCTCAGCCTCTGCAAAAACAAAAAGTTTTGTTGAAGGATTTATTCCTACTGAAGCCTACCCTTCAGGAATTGAGATCAAAGACAATACCCTATTTGTAACCAATCTTGAAGGTGAAGGCTCAAGGGTAAACAGCAATGAAATAAAAAAAGACGACCCAAATGCAAATGTGCCGGAAACCAGTGGTGGCGCATATAACAGCCATAAACAAAAAGCAACTTTGTCCATTATTCCTGTTCCCGCTTTTGACAGTTTAGTGGTCAGTACCCAAAAAGTGCAAAATTTAAATCTTACGTTTCGTGCGCAATTGGCCAGAGTTCTTCCGAGAAAGAATGTTGACCCAAAACCAGTTCCGGAGCGCATTGGGGAGCCTTCGGTTTTTAAACACGTCATTTATATTATTAAAGAAAACAGAACTTACGACCAGATCCTTGGCGATATGAAAGAAGGCGATGGCCGTGAAGATCTTTGTATTTATGGGAAGACGGTTACACCGAATGAACACCAGTTAGCGAAAGATTTTTTATTGCTCGATAATTATTATGTAGCCGGAAAATCTTCCGCAGAAGGACATCAGTGGACAGATGCATCAATGGTTACCGATTATGTTGAAAAAAATGTTGGCGCATGGTTTCGCAGTTACCCACATGTGCAAACCGATGCTCTTGTGTATGATAAAAACGGTTTTATCTGGAACAATGCAACGGCTCATGGGAAAACAGTGAAGATCTATGGCGAAGCCTGTTCCCCACATTTTAAACCTTCATTGACATGGACTAATATTTATGAAGATTATAAAAACGGAAAGCCATTTGAATTTACCAATACAAGTACTATTTCTGCAGTTCGGCCATTGATGTCAACCACTTACCCATGTTATGATAGCCATAAAATTACTGATCAGATCAGGGCTTCTGTTTTCATCAATGATTTAAAAGAATTTGAAAAAATGGCCGGCGATAGTTTGCCGCAATTGATGATACTTGCGCTTCCAGCAGACCATACTGGTGGCACAAGTCCTTTATTGCCAACACCAAGGGCAATGGTTGCCGATAATGATCTTGCATTGGGAAGAATTATTGACGCCTTGACAAAAAGCAGGTTTTGGAAAAATACGGTTGTCTTTGTCACAGAAGATGATTCACAGGCAGGATGGGACCATGTTTCAGCATACAGAACAACAGGCTTTGTAATCAGTCCCTATAGTAGGTTACAGCAAACTGTACATTCAAATTATAATCAAACCTGTGTGGTAAGAACCATTGAACAAATTCTCGGAATTCCCCCAATGAATGCAATTGATGCAACCGCGCTTCCAATGTTTAAATGTTTTTCTGATCTGCCCTCTGATTTTGTTTACAATGCAGTTCCTAACCAGGTTCCGTTGAATGAAATGAATCCGCAATTAGCTGAATTAAAGGGAAAAGCCTTGTTTTATGCAAAACAATCCCTGGGGCCGCAGTTTGAACACATTGATGGTGGCAATGATGATCTGATGAACAGGATCATTTGGTTTGCCGCAAAAGGAAATCAGTCTTATCCTAAAAAATTTGCAGGCAAGGAGGAAGATGATGATTAAGCTTCCTTTAGTGTATTAAAGTGATCGTGTTTTGCCATACGCCATTACTTTTAAAAATGACCTTAGATAAACGCCCGTTTTTATTGAACTCATAATAAGTGAAAGTTCCTTCTTCAATTGCGGTTGCAGACGAGTCAGGCTGATATCAGTATCTTTCATGTAAGTGATGTGATAAGGATCTGTAGCAGAGGACTTTCTACACATTATTATAAACTTTTATTATCGGCTCACGAATGGCAGCCGCTTCCTCGGATGAATAAAAACTGATCACATCAGCGATCTGTGCAGGAGTTGTCCACGCGCTGGAATCATTGCCTGGCATGGATTTTCTGTTTTGAGGCGTATCAATAATTCCCGGAACGACCATCGCAGTGACTACATTTTTCCCCTTGCTTTCGGCGTTCATAATCTTTGCCAAACTGAATAAAAGCGATTTGGATAATCCGTATGCCGTTACTCCTTTTGCCTGTGAAGTGTTTATGCCCGCTTGGGAGCCGGTTAAGAAAATTCGACCGGCGTTTTGTTTCATCATTTGCAAAAACACTGGTCGTGCAATATTATAGGCCGTCAAAAAATTCAGTTGCAACTGTTCATGGATGGCGGCCATTTTTGTTGATTCAATATCGCCCATCGCGAAGCCTCCTGCAGTTAATACCGCAATATCGATCGCCCCATATTTCTCCACAACATCTGTTATCGCTTTTTCAGCATCATTTTCATTCACCAGGTCAGCCGTTACCTCTTCATAATGATTATTGGTTAAATCTTCCGTTTCACCTTTTTTGTGAACGATCCCAATTACGGCACATCCATTATCTAAAAACTTTTTCACCACTGCCCTTCCCAGGTTTCCGGAGGCGCCGGTAACAATGGCTAACTTTCTTTTTTCCATCTTTATCCTTTTATTTACGCAAATTTATTTTGAAATATTTCCCAAGCATTTTATTTATTCTAATTTACTTCCAGCGCATCTTTATCCGGCAAAGCAGGAAAGGTGCTATGTGGTTCTGTCTGGTACCAGAACACGGTAGAAGCAATATCGTCCTGAAGTGGCAAATAACGTCCCTCAGTTCTCCACCCCAGCGCCTGTATGGTAACTTTCAGGTCTTTGTCAAACCGGATAGGATCAGTAATATGCCAGCGATACATTCCAAATCTTTGTGAAACGTTATAATGGCCATCTCCACGGATCACCTGGTGAAGCCCCGAATAAGGAGTGGAAAATTCAGTGTAATTTACTTCATCAACACCGGCGGCATTTTTCTTCCTGGTATCAAAATCGTAAGAGCCACAAAAATAATCTTCGGTGCCGGTTCCATTGATGGTCGGATATTTCGTGTCACCATCAATATAAAATTTTATTTCACCCTCACCCCACCATCCATTATTATGAACGCCCCACGCAATGTAGGTTCCAACATACTGGCCTTTACCTTTTATGTTGTCAACAAGGGTATAAACAGTTTTATAAGGCAATGGATTCACTCTTCTGAATTGTGCATGAAAGTAAGCGGCGTCAGATGGAATTTCGGTCAAACTATAATCTACCTGGTAATATAAAACCATATCTTTCTGATCAATATTTTCCATCGTGATCCTACATTTTTTCCTGAATGGCATGGGCCAGTAACAATTAAATGCACTGCCCGGATTTACACATACCGCCAATGATTGCAAAGGCGCATATTGCCCCCAACCCATACAAAAGAAATCTCCTACCGGCACTTCAACAGAGGGTGTCTTTTCATCATCCCAATAAAAACGCAGAATGGAATTGCGCCAGTTTCCTGTAGGTGTCATCCATATATGTTGAATTACTCCTGATCCATTAATTTCAGCAACGGTGAAAGTCGTATGTGCTTTAATAACAACACTGGGACTTACCTTCCAGCCTTGTCCAAGCTCTCTTGAAGCAGATTCACCGGTTCCCTTTGTTGCCATTCCTCCCTGCCCCTTTTCACCGGTGAAATTCTCTGGGCTAATTGATCTCGATTTTGCGTCAGAAGTTCTGTATAAATTACCGAGATTGGATTCAATGCCATTGTACTTACTCTGAGACATAACCGGAAAAGAAAACAAGAGACTGCATAATAAAAGATAGAATAACTTTTTCTTCATAGTTTTTTTAGTTTATAGTTCTTAGTTGGTCTAAATTATATCTCTTTCGTGAATGTATGAAATCAGTTTTGCAAATGACATTGAAACCGGTCGCACATTTCTTTCTGATTTCGAAAACTGCTGCTGACAAAACAGTGTGAAACAAAAGTAAATTTGCGATCAGTTATTTTACAACACTTTTCTTAAAACGTGAAGCCCGAAACTGAACCATTTTTTTCTGTGATCATTACTACCTATAACAGGGCAGCACTTTTAAAAAGAGCGCTTAATTCTTTGCTTGCGCAAACAGAAACCGACTGGGAAGCGATTATAATTGATGATGGAAGCACTGATCAGACTGAGTTTGAAGCCTGCGCCTATAGAAGCGAACGGGTAAAATATTTCTGGCAGGAAAGCCATGGCGCTTCTGAAGCAAAAAACAGGGGAATGTATTTATCAAAAGGAAAATTTATTACTTTTTTAGATTCTGATGATGAATATCATCCGGACCATCTCGAAAGCAGGAAGCAGATTTTAATTAATGATCAGATTGATTTTTTGCATGGCGGTGTCGAAGTGATAGGCAATCAGTTGGTGCCCGACCGGTTCAATTATGGCAGGCAGATCTTACTTTCTGAATGTGCCATCGGGGGAACTTTTTTTATTCGTAAAAGCCTTGCTCTGCTGTTGAAAGGATTTTGTGATCTGCCACTGGGAAGTGATGGGGACCTGCTGGAAAGAGCTGGACAACAAAATATTTCTATTGCAAAAACAGGTTTGCCAACTTATGTCTACCATCGTGAAACCGGCAATTCAATCACCCACAATTTGAAAGGCTGTGAAAGTTTTTAACAAGACAGGCTAATTACCATTTGTTATTTAAATTTCGCACTTTTGCCGCCATTTACTAAAGGCAGTTTAGCGGCTCATGAATTTGATACCCTATCTGAACAACATGAATAAGGACAATTTGAACCAGGGAATTTTAAACACGAAACAACATTTTTAAATTCTTGATGGAGGTGTGGCAGCTGCTGCTGTCATTTTGATGACACCTTTTCGAAAAGGTATCGTATATTGCACAAATTTGAAAATCAGCGAATTAGGTCTGTTATTTATAAAACATCTTCCGGTTGATCTTTTCTGTCATTGGTCACAGACAAGATAATCCATACCACGAAGGTTATTTGAAGGAATTTTTTTTGGGAAATCTGAAATAAACCTTTCTGATTTCGAGGGCGCCCGCACTAATCATTTCCTCCCCGTAGCCGCCCAAAAAATCCCAGCATAAAGATGATTGAGAAAATCAGGGTTGCTGAAATCAGTAGGCAAGTGGCCAAGATTGGTGTAAAAAGAACGGCCGCCATCAAAATCGTGGTACCACGCAATAGGATGAAACTTTCCCATCCCCTCACCTTTTTTGGTTCCCCAATCAGCTTTAGGATTATAGCTTGATTCATCAACTGCTAAAATATAATGCAGGTCGGGCACTTTTTCTTCGTCAAACTGGTACCATTCATCTGTCCATAATTTGTTTCCCGCAAATCCCTGAAGGCCCGGAAAGGAAGTGTCCACGATATTCACTCTGGCAGTCTGGATCGCGGGATGAATATGAAACATTCTGCCAACGAGTTTGGTGTACCAATCCCAATCGTACTCAGTGTCGGAGGCGCTATGAATACCTACAAATCCCCTTCCTGAGCGAATAAAACGTTCCATCACTTTTTGTTGTACAGAATCAAAAATGTCACCGGTGGTATTTAAAAAAATGATCACCTGGAATTGTTGCAGGTACTTGTCGGTAAAGCCGTTCGGATCTTCCCATAAAACCACATCAAAAAAATTCTTCCTCCCCAGATCCTGCAGGGCCAAAACACCTGCATGAATAGATTCATGGTGCCAGCCTCTTGTGGTGGTTACCAGCAAAGCCTTGAATTGTTTTTGTGCAGATACAGAAAAAGCAAAGCTGATCAGCAAAACAATGATCAGTGATTTTAAAAGTTTCATGTTTTTGAATTGGTTTAAAAATAATTATAGATTGAACGAGGTGAATCGAAGTTTGATCAGGTGATACTCATTTGATTATAATAATAATTGGAAGCGATAATATCTTCATTTATAATATTTTATATTTTCTATTGAGAATTAAATAAGCAACCTTTTTCATGCTTCTTTCATCCGTTCAATAACTTATTTCTCCTGATCGGCTTCCCTTGCCTCAATAAAACTGCCTGGTAAATTCCGGGAACATCATTTAGCCAGGTTCTTAAAAGTAAAACAATGACTATAATTTCTACCCTTGTGACGATTCCAATATAAAAGCAAAATTCAAATAAAATGGTGGAGTTTTTGGTAATCATAACTTGCAAAAGGGTAGCAAATAAAATCAGTGCCCAACCTTTTGACAAAATAGAATGCGTGGCAATTTCTTTTTTAAATTTTACAAAACAAATTACATAAGCAATAAACTCAGTACTGATCAAAATGATGATCTTCATTTCATTCTGGTAAAAAAATTGCGGTGATTGAATAAAAATTGCCAGCGTCACAAAAAGGAAGAAGAATTGATCAATTGTGGAATCGAGCCGTCGAAGGTACCTGGTAGACATATTCAGTTGCCTTGCAACAATTCCATCGAACACATCGGTAAGCATTCCGGTGATAAAAAGAACAATGGATAAAGGGTTGCTGATCTGAAAAATGCTTGATACAAGAATACCGATTCCAAGGAAAAGTCTTGAATAGATCAATGCTTTTGGAATTTGTTTGATCATGGATTGAAATGCAGTTTTTTCGTGCAGGCAATAATGTCTGATAAAGATATAAGATATAAATGAAGTGGTGATTTATTTTGGTCTGCACGAATAGATTATCAAAAAATTTTTTAACTTGTTGATCTCAATAACAAGTTATGAATTCACGGCGCAACTTTATTTATAAAATAACCGCAGCATCAGCGATGTTGCCATTTATAAAACCTTCAAATTACTTTATGTCAAAGACAAATATGGACGACCGGATACTTCGTGTGGCAATTATGGGACTTGGAAGTTATGGAACCCGTGTGGCAGATGCGATGCAAAGTTGTAAGAAAGCAAAATTGGTTGGCGCCATCAGTGGCACACCATCTAAACTATTGGTGTGGCAAAGTAAATATCATATTCCTGCCGCCAATTGTTATGATTATGAAAATTATGACAACATTAAAAACAATCCTGATATTGATGCGGTTTATATCATTACGCCCAATGCCCTTCATCATGACGCAGTGATGCGTGTAGCAAAGGCAGGAAAGCAGGTGATCTGCGAAAAGCCGATGGCCGTCAGCGCTACAGAGGCTGATGAAATGATCAATGCATGTAAAGAAGCTAAAGTGAATTTATTGGTTGGCTACAGGATGCACTTTGAGCCGCACACTTTGGAAGTGATCCGTTTGCGTGATACCGGCGCTTTTGGAAAGATCACTTTCTTCCAGGGGCTGACCGGCTTTGATATTGGCGATCCGAATCAATGGCGGCTTGATAAAAAATTATCTGGTGGCGGTTCGATGATGGACATTGGCATTTATTCGGTGAATGGTTCAAGATACATGACCGGCCTGGAACCTGTTTGGGTTACGGCCCAGGAAACAAAAAATGATCCGGAAAAGTTTAAAGAGGGAATCGATGAAACGATGCAGTTTCAGATCGGTTTCCCAAAGGGAATCGTTGCTTCGTGTTTGTCCACTTACAGTATGAACAACCTCGATCGTTTTTTTCTGGATGGCAAAGATGGCTTTGCTGAATTGCATCCTGCCGCCGGTTATGGACCGATCAGGGCAAAGACCAACAAGGGAGAAGTGACCGCCTCAGATGTAACACAACAAACTCTTCAGATGGATGAAATGTCCGATATTATTTTTCGCAACAAGGTTCCGATCATCCCCGTGGATGGCGAAGAAGCTTTGAAAGACCTAAAAATTATAGCCGCCATTTATGAAGCAGCAAAAACAGGAAAGAAGGTTGAATTGAATGGATAAATCCCTTGTGATTTATCATTTAAAGACGGATGATTGTCTTTAACACATGATGCCTTTGGTGACGCGGAATAAAATTCAGAAATGTAACTCATCAAAACAGAACACATTCAATGAACGTTATAAAAGATCCGAATCTTTTTCATTCGGCAGAAAAAGAAGGTAATGCATCACTTTTAATCTTCCTCTTAATATAAAGTAAAAACTATGCTGCCCGAAAATACAAAAGCCTCGCCGTAACGAAGCTTTTGAGATTGCTATCCACCTGAAATTTATCGTTTAATGCTTTTCTGGTTTAATCTTTACAGCACCATTATTTTTTGTTTTATATTTTTTAATATCGGATGCATTATTTTGATATGGTTCATTACCACTATAACTCAATAAAAACCTTGGTGTATTTTTTTCAATCGTTACTGTGGAAGGAAGCGTTGGTGTCTGCATCCATTTTGAGGTGGTATTGTCTTCATACCAGTAATTACCGGTAGCCTCGTCATAATAAACATTTGTCGAAGGATAATAATAATACTTATGAGTTGTAGTGACTGATGGTGTGGTGGTGGTAACTGTTGTTGTGTCCTGTGCTGAAGCGGAGAGCATGCCTCCACAGATCAGCAATAATAGAAGTGTTTTTTTCATAGTACAAAATTTTTATACTAATAAAAATACCAATAACATGCCAAAATTGACTTCAAAGAAGTCTCTTAAAGATAAAATTTGCCCAGCACTTTTCTTGTATTATAAAAAAATAACGCTTTTTTTTCCTCAGGCAATCAATCAAAACTGAGCCAGTGAGATGTTATAAAAAGCAAACTGTTTTTTTCCTTTTTTCTTTTCAGTACTTTGTGAAGAAGGAATTTTAAAAAATGAAAAAGAAATTTTTATCAGATATACCGTTTTCTGTTTTAGAACTTGCTACGGTGACGGAAGGTTCTAACCCGGCACAAACATTTGCCAAAAGCCTTGATCTGGCACAGCATGTAGAGAAATTTGGTTACAAACGTTTTTGGCTCTCAGAACATCATAACATGATCAGCGTGGCCAGTTCTGCCACTTCAGTTTTGATAGGATTTATTGCTTCCGGCACTTCTACCATGCGCATAGGTTCCGGCGGAATAATGCTTCCCAATCATTCCCCGCTTGCAGTTGCAGAACAATTTGGAACACTCGAATCATTATACCCCGGCAGAATAGACCTTGGCCTCGGCAGAGCACCGGGAACAGATCAGATGACGGCGATGGCATTAAGAGGAGATTTTTTTAATAACGCCAATGAGTTTCCGCAAAATGTATTGAAACTGCAAACCTATTTTTCAAAAGAAAACAGTGTTTCAAATGTGCGTGCCATTCCCGGTGAAGGTTTGGACATTCCGATCTGGATCCTTGGCTCCAGCACCGACAGTGCACAACTTGCAGCGGCTTTGGGATTGCCTTATGCATTTGCCAGTCATTTTGCCCCGGCACAGTTTTTTACTGCAATTGAATTATACAGGAAACATTTCAGGCCTTCCAAATACCTTGACAAACCAAAGGTGATGGCATGTGTAAATGTAATTGCTGCCGATACAGATAAGGAAGCAAACAAACTGGCTACTTCGTTGTTTCAGATGTTCATGGGAATCGTCACGGGTCACCGGAAGTTGCTGCAGCCACCGGTTGACAGCATGGAAGGCATCTGGACGGATTATGAAAAGGAAATGCTTAATCAAATGCTTTCTCTTTCATTTATTGGCAGCCGGGAAACGATTAAAAAAGATTTCCTTGATTTTGCTAATCAGACACAAATTGATGAGATCATGATCATCTCCAACATTTATGACCAGCAGGCAAAGATCCATTCTTATGAACTTTTTTCGGAGATCATGAAAAGTGAATAAGTGAGTCATTGATGAAAAGAGATTTATTAAAAATGGAGAGAGAATTTAACTAATCAAATTATTTTCCTGCAACAGTCTTCAAATTTACTTTTGTGCATCGCTATCAATCCTGACGGAAGTTGAATCTTTCTTTGTGCTGAGATTGATGGCATCAGATGTGTCAGGAATATTCCCGTTGGCATTCTTCACTGGTACCTGCTGGTAAGTTTCTGTTTTTTTGCCAACATCGCTGTTACTGTTCTTGTTTTTGCAGCCAGTAAAAGCGGGAGCAAATAGGATGGAAAGGATGACGATCTTTTTCATATTGACTGATTGAAGATTCAAATAAGTATAATAAATATCATGCCGCTTTTGTTCCAAAAATTCTTTTGTTTACTTCATTTACCAAATCAAAAGACAAAAAGTATTCACTGATTTTTTTGTAATTTGTCGACACAACCAATCTTATATGGCGATAAAGACAGCAGAAAAAAAAAGGTTCATTCAATCTGATTATATCATTCTGATCGCCGGCGCTGTCGCGGTTATTGCAGCCGGAATTGCCTATTATGCCGGATTAAATTCTATTATAGCTTTTATTACCTCAGCCCTTGCTGTTACACTGCTGGCTTCGCTTGTGGGCAGAAGCGTAGAACAATTGGGCGATAGGTTTGGGCCTGGCGCAACAGGTGTTTTACAATCGGCTCTGGGCAATCTTCCGGAACTATTTATTGCCATTTTTGCTTTGAAAGCCGGACTGGTAGAAGTGGTGAAAGCAGCACTTGTCGGATCTATTTTATCAAATCTTTTGCTCGTTCTCGGACTCGCATTTTTAGTGGGCGGATTAAAACATGGCACCCAAAAGCTCGGATCAGACAGGGCACGAACGATCATCATCCTGATGCTTTTATCCGTCATGGGACTGGCCATTCCTTCTCTTGCCCATTGGATTCATTCTCCGGCTGCGCCACATGAAGAAACTTTTTCACTGATCGTTTCCATCGTTTTGTTATTGTTATTTTTAATGTATCTCCCCGCATCATTGAAGCGTGGAAAGATTGGAATCACTTCTGAAGAAGATATTACTTCCGAGCCGAGATGGCCACTTTGGCTTGCTGTTGGCTTGCTGACTGTTGCCAGTGTTTTAGCGGCTTTTGTTTCAGACTGGTTTGTTACAGCCCTGGAACCTTCCATGAAAGCGCTCAATATTTCTGATGCCTTTGCCGGTTTGGTGATCGTTGCGATTGCCGGTAATGCCATTGAAAATGTAGTAGGAATTCAGCTTGCCTCCAAAGGCCAGTCAGAATATGCCTTTTCTGTGATCATTAACAGTCCGTTGCAGATTGCTTTAGTGCTGGCGCCTCTGCTGGTGATCATCAGCCAGGTGTTTGGCTTCTCTTCATTGACATTGGTTTTCAGTCCGATGCTGATGGCAAGTATTTTTCTCGCCATCATCCTCGCCGCGTTTATTTCTTTTGATGGAGAATCCAACTGGCTCGAAGGCGCCGCATTAATTGCGATATATATAATTATCGCAACTGCATTTTGGTGGGGATAAAACATTATTTCCTGTTGCCTCCAATTCTCTAAACGCTCCTTTATCTCTTTCAAAAAAACTTTTTCTGTTCCAGGTTATTTTACAATTTCCTTTCTATATCTTTCGCTTTCATTTACATCAACGATGAAGAATATTTTTGTTGCATTTGTTATCATTACCGGTTTGTTCCTTTCTGCAAAGAAAGTGCAGGCGGACACACTACCCGATACTGTGAAAGTAGGAATGTATATTACCAGCATTCACGATATTGATTTCAAACAAAAAGAATATGCAATCACTTTTTGGTTGTGGCTTAAATATAAAAACAAGGATTTTGATTTTATGCAAAACCTTGAAGTGCCGCAGGCAAAGTCGGTTACCAGATCTTTTGCCACCATAGACACCAGCGACAACCAGGTTTACCTTTTAATGAAGATGCAATGTCTGATGAAAGATAGCTGGCGCATCCGAAATTTTCCGTTTGACAAACAAAAGTTGCGACTATCCATCGAGAACTCTCAATTTGATTCAAAGTCTTTGGTTTTTGTTCCTGACACTGTTGGAAAGAATTATGATCCGCGCTTTACGCTCAGCGGCTGGAGCATTAATAGTTGCAACATTTCCATCGGCGTAAAAAAATATGAAACCACTTTCGGCGATCCCAGTCTTACCGTTCCGCACAGTGAATACAGTTCTTACAAAGCAATCATTAATATCAGCAGGGACGCAGGCGGATTATTCTGGAAGATGTTTCTCGGAATGTACATCGCTTTTCTCATTGCCTATATTTGTTTCTACATTCATTCTGATGGAATGGATTCACGGTTTGGATTAAGTGTGGGCGCGCTTTTCGCCGTGATCGGTAATAAATACATCATCGATTCTTCTTTGCCCGAAAGCACTTCATTTACTTTGGTTGACACCCTTCACGGACTTACTTTGTTTTTTATTTTTGCCATCATTGCAGCAACTACTTATTCGCTAAAACTGGTAAAGGAGAATAAGGAAATAAAAGCGCGTAGATTTGATATGATGAGTGCCCAGGTTTTCCTGCTGCTGTATGTTTCACTCAATATTTATTTTATCTGGCAGGCCAGTTCATAACATTCCAACGAATGCCATTTCAGGTCTTTTATCAATGTGTATAAAATGAAAATATTCACCATTACCCTCCTGCTTTGTAGCGCTGTACCATGCTTGAAAGCACAGGACAGTATTGCTTCCAAACAAAATATTCCTTTTGTTTTAGGAAGAATTATCGAACTGCGGTCAAAAACACTTTCCGAAAAAAGAGTGCTCAACATTTATTTGCCCGAAGGTTATAATGAAAATGCCCCCATCTCCTACCCGGTTATTTATCTATTGGATGGCTCTGCTGATGAAGATTTTATTCATATCGTTGGCGTGGTGCAATTCCTGAATTTTCCCTGGGTAAATGTTGTTCCAAAATCAATTGTGGTCGGCATTGCCAATGTGGATCGCAAAAGAGATTTTACTTTTCCAACTACGGTTTTAAAAGACAAAAAAGATTTTCCGACAACAGGAGGTTCCGGAAAATTTATTGCTTTTATAGAAAATGAATTGCAACCTTTTATTGAAAAGAATTATAAAACCAATTCTTCCAAAACCCTTATCGGGCAATCGTTAGGTGGTCTTTTGGCTACAGAAATTCTTTTTAAAAAACCGGCATTATTCAACAAGTATATCATTGTGAGCCCGAGTCTTTGGTGGGACAATGAATCTTTGTTATCCGTGACACCAAAAGTAACTAAACCGGTTTCTGTTTATGTTGCTGTTGGCAATGAAGAAAAAATTATGGTGAATGATGTGAATCAGTTAGTGTCCATTTTAAAGACAGATCTTCCAAAAAGTTCCGTCATTCATTTTCAATATTTTCCGCATGAAGATCATGCAACTATTTTGCACCGGGCGGTTTATGATGCTTTTGAGAAAATGAAAGCCGGGAAGTAAATGTTAGTGGTTAATGATCCTACATTCTAAAATCAGAAATCATAAAATCATAAATCATACATCCGCATGGCACATCATCCGAAACATTTTTCTTCAACTCCCTGATTTTTTATTTACTTTTAATCAGTCATAGCCTCGTTCAATTTTTAAATTATTTTTTATGATTGAAGTTATTCAAGGCCTTCCACCTTTTGTTGCTGCCTTTAAAGCAAATGATGTAATCACCGGCAAAGATTATGATGAGATCATCAACCCGGTGGTAGAAAAGATTTACAAGGAATATAAAAAAATAAATTACCTCCTTGTAATCAATACGCCCCTTAGCAATTACACTATACAAGCATGGATTAAAGATGCACTCCTCGGTTTTATTTATTACACGCAGTGGAAAAAGATCGCGATCGTTTCCCAAGAAAAAGGAATAGTAAAATTCACCAACATTTTTGGCAATCTGATTCCCGGGCAAACAAAAGGCTTTATGATGGACCATTTGTGGGAAGCAAAAGAATGGATTTCCAAATAGGCTTGGAGGTTTTGTTTATTCGGTTTATTATTAACAGATAACATCCACCAATCTTTCGCTTATTCAACTTTAACATACCCGTCAATACGGTTTTGTAAACTATAATCTTTTCATCGTTCGGTTATTTGGTGGTATCAGTTACCGGGAAGAAAACTCCTTTTACACTTTATTCCCCTTCACTAGCCCTCGCAAATGCATCCAGTTTTTTTAACTGTAATGCCATATGGTGCTTAACCGTTTTTTCATAATCAGTCTCTTTCTCATTTACTTTACTGATCAATACCAACATCTCTAATCCGAAAAGCAAAAAGAACCAAAGCAACCAAACGATCAGCGCCACTGTCGACCGGGTGATCAAACGATACATCACTTCCAGTTCATCCAAAAAACCAACCTTCGAACTGATTTCCTTTTCAAGAGCAGGCCTGATATTTAAAAGAGCAGAATCTTTCGATAATTTTTGAATCCTCAGTTCGCTGATCGTTTTTTCAAGCGGAGCGATCATTCCGATTTGCGGATTTGGCATGTTTGAAGTCACGGTTACCATCTGTGGCGTTGATCGTTCTGTAACGATTGGTTTGCCGGTTACTGAATCAATCATTGTTCGTTTTTCCGTTTTTACCGCTGATTGAGTAGAAAAAACTTTGGTGGTCGGATGATCCTCCACATCTTTAATTAAGCCAAGCCTTTCTTCTTCTTTTTTATTGATCGCTGAATCCAGAGAAGCAATCTGATTGCGAAGCTCTTCCGTTTTTGGTGGCAATGCTTTTCTTACTCTTTCCTCGATAGAATTGATTTTTTCAAGATCGATGTCTTCCTTAAAAATGATCTGGTCAATAATGATGGCGCCGATGATGGCCATGGTGCAGGCAATAATTCCTCTTGCCAGGTAAAGCCAGAATGTTGGGTTGATAGATAAGATGATTTGCCTCTCTATCTGTACAATAATAAGCACCAATATGGCGGCTCCGGCAATAGAACCATAGGTTCCGCCATGCAGATACCTCCGGGTAAAGCAATATCCGATAAATGCCCATAAGATACATACGATCAACATTGCAGAAGTATATCTCTTCACTGTTTTAGCAGCTACTTCACTGGAGCTTCTGACGATACCATAATTGTAACCTGTCAAAAAACATCCAAAGCGGATCCACCAATTTTTCATATGGCTGTTTTTAAAAGTTTCTGTTCATGATTGAATGATGTGAAATCGCTGCCAGTCCATTTCTAAAGCCACGTGTGTAGCTTAATACAATTCCCTGCGCCACTCCACGGTCTTCATTTGCTTCCTGTTCGATCTCGAGCACCTGGCGTATGTGGCTTTCGGCAGTTTCTTTTTTTGCATTCAATTCCTCTACGGTATCTATCATGCCACTCCTGCTGCGGCTAGAGATGTGAAAATTAATTTCCCTGATAAAATCTTCGTAAAAGGTTTTTACTTTTCTGATGGTTCTTTCCAGTTCATTTTTTAATGCGGCGATATTTTGTTCAAGGTGGGTATTATCCGGATTCATTAAAGCATCATCGTAGCCTTTCTTTTCATAATTCTTTTCCAGAAATTGAAACAGCAAGTTAATACCATGTTCTGATGAAGAACCGTTCTTTTCCGCTGATTCGGAATTATTCTTGTCAACAAAGACACCTTGCGGAGTTTCAGAAAGCTTTTGAGCCGAATCTGCACCATTCTGGTAATCCGCACTTCCATTTTTCCGGTTGAAAAAATTAAATAATCCCATGTATTGTCAATTTAATTGTTACGGTTGGTACTTAAGAAAAGAGCCGAATAATATATCGCAATAAATACAGATTTAAAAATACAGATTAAATATCACGCAATGTGCAAGGTAGAAAAGATATTCTCTATCTTTTAACATCCGGGTTTTATAAATGCAATCAGGGATTACCAGGAGGCGTACTTTTTACCTTATCGTGCCTTGTCTTTCTCCATTCGCTCTATTTCAAACTTGCGGATTCTATTTAAAAAAGTAGATGCATTTCCACATTTTCATATATAGAAATGACCGTAATGTTCAAGAAAAAGAACGACAAATTGTTGTAATCTGGCACGATACTCCCATATAAATGGTGGCATTAAAAATCGATTAAACCATGTCTCAATTTTAGAAATATTTCTAAACCCTATAAAAGGAGGTTATTATGAAAAATACAACAAGATGGCAGGACTGGATGATTCTGATTGCTGGAATTTGGTTATTTATTTCGCCGTGGCTGTTTGGCTTTAGCCGTTCCAATTATTCCTGGGACGCGTTATTGATGGGAATTCTTCTTATCATTTTTTCCATTGCGGCCATTGGTAATAAAAGAATCTGGGAAGAATGGGTGTCACTTATTATCGGTGCCTGGATTTTTATTTCTCCCTGGGTATTGGGATTTGCCGGCGCACCTGATCAGTGGAATTTCTTCATCGTAGGTGGCGCAGTATTTATTCTCGCTATTTGGGATTTGAGTCTTTACAGTAATGCAAACATTCATCAAACTGTTCATCCTAGCTGATCACTATTGAAAGAAATAAATTGTAAATGAAAGCAGGCCTGAAAATGGCCTGCTTATTTTAGTGTGTCAGTACGACAAAAAAGCAATCCGCTATAACTTTCGTACCCGGGCATCAATTCCGATGATGGTCATCTGTTTTATTCGTGCCCTGTCAAAGGCAGTCCAGTAACCCACTGGTACAGATCACGGAATTCGCACCCAAAAATGTTATTCAAGCAATCATGCCAAAACCATTAATCAAAAACTTTCAAAAACCTTTATAAGATCGGCACGAAATGTATAAGATTTACAGGGAAGCACATAAAATGTTCACAAAAGTGCATAAGATTTATGCGAAACCCTGCTTGAAGTGAGTTTATTGAGCAAACTGTGTTAACGTTTAAATGCCGAGATGTCAGCGCACCCAAAAGAGGCTGATGTTGTCGGTAATGGTAAAGCAAGTAAAGCCGTAAAAACAGCGTTTGGCAAAGTGGATATTCTTCTCCCCCGGACCGCTTGAACAGTTCACAATTATTTTGATGGGGAACTTTTTAAATAATCTCCAAAAGTCGCGGGGAATCGTAGTTGATCACAGTCCACACGACGATTTAAATTTGCTTTTGAATTCGCCTGGTTTGATCTTTACTATTTCATACTTTCTTTTAATTGATGATAATTAATCTGGTTAAAAATATTCATCGTCTTTTTTTCCATGTAATTAAAATCCGTTTTTTCGTAAGTAGAAAGATTGGGGATATCATAATAAACAAAGATCAATTGTGCTCCTGGTGCAGCCGGCGAACGATCATAATAGTTGGGATTGATCTTATACAAACCAACACCTTCCATTCTTCCAAAGGGCACGAGCCTTTTGGAATCGTCAAAATCCGGTGTTGATTTATTTTCATCCAATCTTGCAGGTGAAGCAGCTTCCTCCACTGACATCATTGCGATCATGCTTTCATACTCTTTTATTTTTTGCTGTTCATCCCTGATTTTTTCTTTAACTTCATCAATATTTTTTTGAATGCTTACCATACCATCAGAAAGCGCTTTTTTAATGTCTTCAGTCAAGTAAGATGGTGGATTCTTCAGTGTTTCCTGGGATTGCTTTATATTTTTCTGCAGGTCAGGAATCGATTTTTCATCTTCGCGGATCTGATATTTTTTTTGTGCTATCAAAAATTGAAGAAACTCCTTGCGGCTCAGTGGAGCAAAAAGAGGCTTATCATTTCGTTTAATGATCCGGAAAGGCTTTTTGGGAGCAATGGCGGCAAATCCATACTTTTTAAAATCAAGTTCGATGTAATCGGCAGTGGAATCGGTGATCGGCAGGTGTTCAAAAAAGAGCGGAAAATTGGCTTTCGAACAACCTTCCCAGAAGTTTCCTACCTGCCTGAAAAAATGATTTTCAGCATTGGTTTCCATTCCTATTGAAGTGCCATCCATTGATACTTTTATCACGCCGGTTTGATCATTTTTATCTAAATAATGAAACTCAAAATGAAAACTGCATTCAGGAAACAAAATGTTTTTGGCAAACGGATCTTCCGAGATCCCAAAGCTGGTTACTGCCTTAAAACCTTTTGGAGGATTGAGCAAAGGATCCGAATAAAAGATCTTTAATTGTGAAGCAAGACATTTTTTTAAGGAAGCCGCTTTTGTTCTGTCAATGTTTTTTATTCGGTCAATTGTTTTAAAATAGTTCTCTGTTTGATTACCGCTTACGTTACCTACCGCATCTTCTGCATGAATCGTGTTTTGCTGTCCCAATACAGCAATTGTTCCTGATAAAAATATACAGACGTTGATTATTTTTTTGACGTAAGATTTCATGAAAAATTATTTTTAGTAAATTATTTTTTTACAAACTCCACCCTCCTGTTGTTAGCTTTTCCTTCGGCAGAATCATTTTTATCAATTGGTTTTGTTTCGCCAAAACCTTTCGTTGTCAAACGGCTTTCATCAATTCCCATTTTTACTAACTGATCTTTTACTGCATTGGCGCGGCTTTGGGATAATTTCATGTTGGCATCATCATTTCCGTCACTATCGGTGTGACCATCAATTTCAAATTTTAAATCTGAATGCTCTTTCATCAGTTTGCTAATTTCATTTAAAGCACCCATAGATTCCGGTCTGATAGTAGATTTATTGACCTCAAATAAAATTCCGTGACTGATAAATTTTCCATCAGTTACGATCTTGTTGTATTTATCATCGCCACCTGCAGCAAGCCGGAAGTTTTTAATTTTAATTCCATACCTGTCTGCTTTAATATCCACTTTTGTCGCGCCAACAGGCAAGGTGTTTGTAGCAAAAACGCGATATTGATCAATGTATGCTTTACCGATATTTTTGCGAACATAGATGGCAATGTGATGCCATGAATTGCCGGCTCCCAACGCATCTACCACTTCTTTAGCAAAATTTTGACGGCTGGCATTGTTGTCTCCAAATGTTGATGCCGAGTTTCCAAAGATTGTAAATTTATAAAAAGGATAACCATGGTAATTTTGATCACCCGGTTTACGGAAATCTACATCAAACTCACTTACATATTTGAAATAGCTCGCTTCATTTTCCCACATCATATCAAACTCAAGCGTGTATTGATCCGGAAGATATTTTTCAGAATTCATCAAAGGTGCCACTGTTGCACCCCCATCTGCCTGGAGGTGTAAGATTTTTTCACCTTCAAAACTTTGTATCTCCGCGTTTCCAGATTTTACAATAAAACGTGCAGGCAATTCTGCATCGGCTTCATTGCTGAGATCTGGTTGAAAAATAATTTTATCACCGGCAACAAAATCATAATTCCTGTAACTTTTCATGCCCGCTGGTTTTGCTATCCCGGTTTCTTCTTTTGGAGAATCAATGCCACCGGCAGCACCGACGTTTGCTTCTTTATTTTTTCCGGTTGCGGCATCAACTGTGTTGTCAATTGCTTTATCTGTAGCATTTCCGGCTTTGTTGATTATTTTATTTTCTGCACGGCTTTTTACTTCGTTCTTTAATCTTTTCAACAATTGTCCTTCCGACGTTTGAAAGCAAAACATAAAGATCAGGGTTGGAATAAATGCATAAAAAAATGAGGGTGACGTTTTCATAAAAAAGTGTTTAATGATGATAAAAAAGTCTTCTAAAACTTATGCAAAAGTCGGCGAGATCGATGTTAGAGGCAATCCCGATAAAACAGGTTTTTTATTTCTCCCTGAAAAAGGGGATTTATTTTAAATCGTTGGAGAGATGATATTTTTTAGAGAAATTCGTTACGCTTCTTTAAACCCCTTTAAAAAAATAAAAAAATCAAATGGTTTCACGATTACCAAAAATGCTGATCGTTTTCTTTATTCTTTCGTGTATGCATTACAGTTGTATGGGACAAAATACATACAGCGACAGCCTGAAACGTGAACTTAAAAAAAATATTCCCGACAGCAACCGCATCAAAATCCTCCTGATCCTTGGTGATCGTGAATCGTACCGTGATAAACAGCAGGCACTGCGGTATTTGAAGCAAGCATATTCTCTCTCAAACCTTGTAAAAAATAATGCGAAAATGGCAGAGGCACTGGCTTACCTGGGAAGCGTATTTTATTATTCAGATCAATATGACAGCGCCTTGCGTTATTTTAATCAAAGTATTGCCTTCTTTAAAAAGGAAGAGACTCTTGATGCGAAACTCTCAATCTCTACGGTGAAGTCAGAAATTGCGGATGTAATGGTTTTAAAAGACCAGTATGAACCGGCCATTAAAATTTATCTGGAGTCCAGCGATCTTTTATTGAAATATGATTCTGCCAATTACAATGCGATTGGAAACACTTACCTGGCTACTGCCAAAGTTTACAAGGATATGGAACAATATCCGCAGGCATTGGCATATACCGAAAAGGCAATCAGCCAATTGAAGAAAGATACGAAAAAACCGGCTGCACTTGCGTTTGCAGAATTATTTAAAGCCACAAACCTGGTCTCGCTTTCTAAAACCGATGAGGCAGAATCCGCATTGAAAGAAGCTTCTGTGCTGGCAGAAAAAGTAAATTCTCATTCACTGTTCTCACAACTGTATGGAAACTGGGCAGCATATTACAGCAGGAAAAAAGATTTTAGAAATGCCATCTTGTTTTATCAAAAAGCGCTTTCGAGTGCCCAAAAAGATAATAATTCCTACAGCCAGGCAAGCGCATTGATTCAACTTGGATTGATTTACGCCAACGAACAGGTAAGAGATTATTCCTCGTCACAAAAATTTCTGCTACAGGCGCTGCAAATACTTTCAGCGATTGGAGACGAACACCGGAAGGCAAAGGTGCTGCATGGACTTGCAAACGCAGAAGCTGCATTGCATCATCACCGGGACGCAGTAAAGTATTATCAGCAATATATTCACCTAAGCGACAGCCTTAATGAATTTGATGTAAAAAAGAAGATCAACGAAATTGAAAACAAATACCAGGCGCAAAAAAAGCAGGA
>Ga0157370_10000721_pt1 | contig 41411 bp, 38 predicted proteins | sample C35metaG_FD_113463 | JGI IMG/M metagenome (GOLD analysis project Ga0157370, IMG submission 113463) | Corn rhizosphere microbial communities from Kellogg Biological Station, Michigan, USA - C3-5 metaG | ecosystem: Host-associated > Plants > Roots > Rhizosphere > Soil | place: USA: Michigan... | reverse complement strand
CCAGCAGCTTTGCCAGAACGTCGCCAGTGACGGCCTTTGCGCTCTTGCGCGCACGGGTTCGCGGAACGGCGCGCACGGCCAGACGAATGGCTGACTTAAGAGCAGGGGAGGCGAAGGCACCCGTAAGGCCGCGCCACTTACTCAATGTCGACCAGCTGGCCAGCCGGCGCCGTACCGTGTCAGGCGCGTGCGGGCCAACGGATTTCAGGAAACCCTGACGCCTTAGATTTTTGTCGACATCATCGGGCATGCCGTGGTTGGGGTCACTTGCGCGCTTTTCCGGATCCCACAGATGATGGGCTACGAATTTGAGCAGCAACGCCTCGGGCGCCGGCCAGGGCAGGGACTGTCCGGTGGCAGCGAGACCCCAGGCCTCCAGGTAGGCAAGATCAGACGTCAGGGCCCTCAGTGTATTGTCGCCCATTCCCTGATTAACGAGATGCCGCAGCGTCTCGATGTCATCATCGGTCAACAGCTCGGCAAGCTCGTCGCGGCGTTCGAGCGGCAAAACGGACGCGATGGTATCGAGCTCCTCGGCGCGCCGCTCGACGGACGTGTGTGATGTCTTCGCTTTAGGCACGATAGGCTCCAGAATCGCGGGTTTCGGCGGCCGCTGGCACCGTGATTTGCCCCGATTTTCCTCGATTTGCGCCGCGAAATCAACTGCCATCGATAATTGGTACTTATCGATGGTAGACAACTCAACTCAAAACCATACCATGTGAGGAATTCTAATATCTCTATAGAGTTCTCATAAGAAATCATTTACCATGATTTCAATGGCTTACGATTTTTCCAAAATCAGCATGAGTGCCCTGATGCGACCGGCTTTCGACGCCGGTGTCGCCTTGACGCGTCTCGACGAGCGCATTGCTCGTTCGCCCGTCGGCGCGGGCTTCCTCGAACGCCAAAACTTCGCCGATGCCTGCGCCTCGCTGTGGATCGACGGCGAGCTCGTCCACCTGGAAGACCTCGTCCTCCACGACGCCACCCGTGACATCCGCACCCCGACCCATGAGCTGACAATCGCCCGCGACGTGTTGCGCACCCGTCGGAGGATTTCTGGCCAGTCGCCTGATTGGGCTCTTTCCGCAAACGGTATCCGGACTTTGCGACAGACATCGGACATAAATCCGGTCAGCGCCGAGGCAGCGGAGCCAGCACGCGTCATGCGGCCCGCGATCCAGATCGATGCGGAAGGGGAGGGGGAAGATTACGACGCGAATAATCTGCCCGGCGTCGATTATGTCGCCATCGATGCTGTGCTTGCCCGATCGGAGGCGGCGATCGAGGACGCCAGGCGGCCCGGCCGCGCAGGCGACAGCCGTGCGATGGCTAGCCGTCCGGAAAAAGATACGATGATCTACGATCTCGATTGGGACGAAGACGCGCGGCTCGAGGAATGGCGTGGCGTGCTGCGTCAGGCCGAAAACTTGCCGGCGGTGCTCCAAGCCATCGTCGCCCTTGATGCCTGGAACGAGCTGTCTGTCCTTCAGCACGCGCCCTGGCTCGGCCGTCTGTTCACAGCGTCGATCCTGCGTCAGGCCGATATCACCACTGGCGCCCATCTCGCGGCGATCAACCTCGGCCTCAAAACCATTCCCGTCGATCGGCGCCGGCATCGCGATCGCGAGACACGGCTGCTGGCCATCGCCCACGGCCTGATCGCCGCCGCCGAGGTCGGGATGAAAGAGCATGACCGGCTGACGCTGGCAAAAACCATGATGGACCGAAAACTTGAGGGACGCCGGACGTCGTCAAAACTGCCGGAACTGGTCGAGCTGGTCATGGCAAAACCGCTCGTGTCGGCCGGGATGGTGGCCAAAACGCTCGACGTCACGCCGCAGGCGGCGCGGCGGATCGTGTTGGAGCTCGGCCTGCGCGAGATGACGGGGAGGGGGAGGTTTCGGGCGTGGGGGAGTTTTTGATCCCGTCGTCTCCGCCCCCCCAGCGGGTCGGAGACAACATCCGTCCCGAGGTTCGCACGATCACGAGATAACCTCCGTCGATTGGCTCGCCAAAACTCCTGGGTTCGGATCAGGCGCGGCGGTAAAGACCATCAAAAGTGACGCCGCTTCCATACTGCCCACCTGTAGCCTCCTCCCGCACCTTGAGGTGGCCGTCGTCCGTGAAAATGACCTCTGTTATAGCCGGTTCACTCTGTAGCACGATCGAGCGCCGAACGAATACCAGGGAACTTTCGTGAATCATTTGCGAGAAAAATTCTAGCGTGCCCATGTTGGGCCCGTATCTGTTTGAGGTGCCAAAGTAAGCAACGCCTGACACGAAATAGCGGGCTTGACCATCGATGGTATCGGGCAAAGGAATGATTTGTAGCTCAGCAGGATTCTCACTGCTGCCCATACGAACCCACTGACCCGCGTAAGGATCAGACGCGGGGAGTTCCAATACGCCGTAGTGAACCTTCTGAGATAGCGCTGACCCTAACCATTCCATCAGCTCTTCTTTGTACCTTTTGACCTCTGCGATTTTGAAGCCTTTGCTTTGCGACGTTGTAGTGTCGTATCCGTCATGGTGCTCCAGACAAAGGAATGCGAGGTTCGGGATGGTGTGGTTTGAATTATTACCGTCGAGATGAGCAATTTGCCCTGGCTTCACGTTTGTATCGCGATTCAGCGCGAAGCAGATGCAACAGCGCCTTCGACTATCGAGCAAAACTGCTGTTTCGATTTCGGTAGGCATCCTTGTCCGAGCCATCGTTTTCCTCATTTCGGTGATTCAGCAATGACGCCTTAAGGTCGGAAAGGAACGTCAGATGTTGTGACCTTCACATTGTACCCATGTGCATCCAGAAATGCCTTGATACTTTTCGCGGTCAATTCTTGATCGGATCCGGGTCCGACACGGACCGACTTGATAGGTAGTGGCTCCTCTGCGTTGCCGATAACGATGTATGGGACCATCTTGTTTTCTGATATGCGAAAGGAAAGGTCTTCGTTCAGAACTTTCTTCTGCAGGACAAACCGCCACTCCCGCTCATCTCGAAATCCCCAGTGCTTGAACCGTGGCAGTAATCCCGAAACCCTACTTACAAGCTCGTTGTAACGCAGGGAATCGTTGCGGTCCGGGGAGGACTCTTCCAACTTGGCAAGCTCAGCAAGTTCGCCGACAAGCTCGTTTTTTAGTCTGCTCGCCGTAGAAATTCTGGCATAGATAACTTTCCTTAGCTTTGCGTGGTCCTTTTCCAAACGTTTCGCCAAGGCTTCTCGGTCGAAGGTCACACTTACGCCTTGGACGTTTCCCCCATAGCCCCGCCATTGGCTCAAGTTGTCGTCGTCTCCACAGAAGCACGCTACGAATGTGTCAGCCTTCCGACCATCTCGAAGCTCATCAAAGGCTTCGCGCAACATCGGTGCCCAAGCCTTTTGAGCTTTTCGCGATGATAGTAACCCGATCGCTCGCTCCGAAGCATCGAGAGCGTGTATCAACTCCGCTCGATCGTTCAAGAATGATGCGTTAGACGCCCACAGCGAACCCGATGCCACAATTCCTTTCAGGCCCTCGAGCGTTGTGTAATGGCTGAGTCTTTTCGGCGGGATAGGTGCTTCTTCAGGCATTTTCTCTGCTTTTACTCTTTGGATTTTAGCAATTACCGATAAGCTTCGCGGCCGCTCCGCCTTGTTCGGTCGCGTTGATCAGCTTCCGAAAATTGGCACTAACTATCTGGTCGACGTTAGCCGGCGTCGTTTCCCAAACCTCCGCGATGGCAGGGAGCGCCATGCAAACGTCCCATGGCATAAGCGGGCGGTCGACATCTGTCGCGAAAGGTCCATCCGTTTCGGTCAGAAGCCGATGGCGAGGCATCGAAGCAAGAAGCTCTCGTCCTTTCCGGCTTCGAAGCATCGCAGGTCCGACACTGAACCAGCACCCGAGTTTGGCAGCACGTTCGACCTGCTGTTTCGTGCCACTGAACCAATGAAGGATCGGCGGCGTTCCATGGCCATTTCTCTCGATTTCGTCCAGGACAAGCGCCGCCGCGCCGCGTGAATGAATGGATAGGATTTTTCCACCCAGTTCGCTGGCCCGCGTGAGAAACCTCGAAAAGACTTCTGTTTGAAGCTTGATACTGGACTTGTGGGGAGGAGAGCCGTCAATGCCGATCTCGCCGACATATTTCGTCTTTGCCATAAGTTGGCAGACATCCTCCACCTCACGATGACGCTCGGCTACCAGTTCGGGATGGAGACCTACGGCAACCCTTATGCGCTTTCTCCCCTCGATCATGCGCATGTTGCCAAGGAATGCCTTCGGGGTCGTCGTGACAGCGATAACGAACATGCCACGCTTGTCGGCTTCCGCAATCACGGTTCCGGGCTTTGGGTAAAGGTCCAGGTGGCAGTGTGTATCGATCATCGCAGTCCGGTGAGTTCAAGGAAATCTCCGATCTCCTTTAATCCCTCTACCGCGACGTTTCGATAGGCTTCCGCATCAATTCCTAGATGTGATGTAGTGATGTGCGCCCCGGTCCATCGGCGCGGACCGTTGCGCTCAACGAAATTTAACGCAGTCAGAGCTTGCATCACGTCATCGTATTCCGCGAATGCCTTGCCGTGGAAATCGTTGTTCACCCGCCCATGAACCAAATCTTCCGCTTTCGGATGAATGTAGACGGTTTCGTCTGCATCGAGGCGACCTGCCCATTTCAAGCAAGACGACCTGCGGACCAGGCACGGCAAACATCTTCCGCAATGAGTGTAGCTCCGTCCGGCTCGGCCACAGCTCATTGATTCCGATGCCAGCTCTGCCAACAGGTCTTGATTTTTGCACCCTAGCATCATCGTGCCCTTGGTCTTGAGCTGGTAATGGTTTCGAAGGCGAATTCGCAGTTCGAGGCTGTCAAACAAACCCTGCAACATTTCAATGAACTTAGGATGTGTCGTCCGAGTGCTGAGACTACCGCGCCGCAAGGTCGTCAACGGAATATTGAGACTGATAAAGCCGTTCTCTGGAGTGTGCAGGTCGACTACTTCGCCATCGCTATAGCGGTCCAGCAGCGTGGCTGCCAAGGCAGCGAAAGCTATGAAGACAATAGAGCGCGGGCGCTGGGAAATTTCGGCTGTCACCCCTGAGGTTCTCGGGTCAGCGTTCAGAGAGAGCAATCTGTTTCCAGCACCTAGCCTGCTCGCGAATTTTTCCTGCTTCGCAACATCACCTCTCACGCGGTTCGATACGTACACGGGTTTCTCTTGGCCGTCTGCCTCCATGTCGATCGCGCCGATCAGACTGTCGAGACCGCCGGACAAAAGTGCAACGCAGGTTTCGGGACGCGATCCGACACCCTGTTTCGGCGGGCGTGGATGATATCCGCCCTCGACGAACCTTAATGACCAAAAATCTCCGGTCAGGAAAGAGAGCATCTGCTCGATCTGGTCACTTAACGATTGCCACCGACCGGGATCGCTGACCGCTACCGTGAGATCGATCTCGCGGGTCCATCCGTCGGCGCTGGTTTGCACTCGATTTACCAGGCGATCCGCGCCGACCACGCCCAGTGCCAAAGCCGTAAAATCCCATGCTAGGGTAGATGGCGAACGTCCAGCCCATTTAAAAAGCTCGTTCGACACCGATAGACCTGCATGGCCAGAGGATCGGCTAAGTGCTCCCAAGTCACCTTCGAAAATACTGATCCGATGATCGACACCTGAGGGCGTCGGTTGCTCAGGACGAAGCGCTGCGATTTTCATTCGAGATAGCTTTCGAAAATGTCCATGACCTGTGAGGTGACGGATTGGGCGATGCTTTTTGCTGTACGCCGACTGACCTGGCCACCGCGTTCCTTGAACTTTGTGTACTGAGCTCGATAAGCCTCCCGCATGAAATCGCTGATTTCCTTGAGACGATCGTTTGCAAGACCAGCGTTTCCGTGCGCAGCGCGCTGCAGTGAGGCTCCGATATCGGCGATGATTATGTTGAAGGCGGAAACCGCGAGCGTGCGGACGTAGCACTCTTCGATTAGCTCGCTAGGCAGGTTGGTGATATCGGCAGTCTCGTTTTCGCTGAGTACAGAACTAACGGCCTCGGCAACCGCCTCCCTGACGCCCGCGTCATCGAGCGAGACATCACCTGGGTTGACCGCATCGGCAATACGTTCCGCGATCTCCGAATGCGGCAGTCCTGCCAACGTTCTCACGTCGAGGGATGGTGCGTCAGCCGCATCCGCCTCTGCGGATGCTCCCCCGGAAAGGATATTGTACACGCCGCCAGCGGCCGAAGAGGACTTGCTCATCCTCCGTGCGGCAGTCCCTGATCCGCCATATCCTACGCGCACGTAGTTGCCTACCCGCATCAATTTTCCGGCGGCCAGCGCCAGAGGGTCGTTATCGCTATCGCGCTCGCCGGATCGCCGGACATCATCATTGCGGATGAACCGACCTCGGCACTCGACGCCACTGTCCAGAAACAGATCCTCGAGCTGCTGCGCAAACTCGTGGATGAAACAGGCATTTCCATCATCCTCGTCACTCATGACATGGGCGTCATCGCCCAGATCGCCGACAGGGTCGTGGTCATGCGGCACGGCCAGGTCGCCGAGCAGAATGTGGTATCGGAAGTGCTCGAGCGACCGCAGAGCGACTATACCCGCAAACTGCTGGCCGCCGTCCCGAAGTTGCGAATATCCGGTTCTGCTGACGTAGCTTCCTGCTCGAATAGATCGATGGACCCGGAGACGACCATTGCCGGAGAGGGGATCGCAAAGACCTTTCCGTCACGCGGTCCGCTGTTCTTTATCGGCAAATCCCAGGGAAAATGCGCGCTTCGCGATATATCCGTCCGGTTGGAAAGGGGTGCGATCACAGGCGTGGTCGGAGAGAGTGGAAGCGGAAAGTCCACCCTCGGGAGGCTGCTCGCGGGGCTGGATCGCGCCAGCGCCGGCGAATTCAGGATCGGGGAAGATGCGTTCGACGCCTCACGATCGGGCGCCAGGAGCGGTCTGCTCGGACGTGTCCAAATGATCTTTCAGGATCCGGCGGTATCGCTCAATCCCCGCATGACCATTGAGAAAACCCTGCTTGAAAGCGCCCGCTATGGAGGGCGGGCGGTGAGGGGAGAACGGGACGATGTCGGAGCCATGATGGACCGCGTCGGGCTGACGCGGGGCCTGTTGGGGCGTTACCCGCACCAACTATCCGGCGGCCAGAAGCAGCGGGTAGCCATCGCTCGCGCGCTTCTCGCCAAACCGGAGATCGTCGTTGCGGACGAGCCGACCTCAGCTCTTGACGTCTCCGTACAGGCGGAAGTCATCCATCTGTTGAAGGAAGTCGTCGCGGAGCAGCATGTCACCATGATGTTCATCTCGCACGATCTGGCCGTCGTGCAGGACCTCTGCAGCTTTGTCTATGTCCTGAAGGACGGGCAGATGGTCGATTCCGGCTCCTCGGACTTCATCTTCATGCACTCGCAACACCCCTATACGCGCAGCCTTATCGAAGCCCGGCCGCGCCACTTCATCCACTGAATTGATAGGCCGGCCCATCCTGCAAGGGCCGCCCCGTCCACATTTCCAACCCGCAAGTGCTCCGGCGTCACCGCCGGGCGAGGTGTCCTATGTCCTCAAATTTTACATTGGCTTTAACAGGTCAATCACTCATCAAGCGCGACACGCGCGACGTCAGTGCTCCCGGTTTTGAACAGGTGAAGTCGATCCTGCGATCGGCGGATCTGTCCTTCACCAATTTCGAGGGAACGATCCTGGGCCGCAACGGTGGATGGCCTCTGAAGGGTTCGTTCTACGGAAGCAGCGAACCGATCGTGCTGGACGCGCTGAAAGACATCGGCTTTCAGGCGGTTGCCCTTTCCAACAACCACGCCTTCGATCTCGGTCCATCCGGGGTGCTATCGACATTGGAGGAGGTGGAGGGGAGGGGCTTCCTCCATTCAGGTATCGGCAGAGACCAGGCTGATGCTGGCACGGCCGGCCTCGGAGAAGTGGCGGGCCGACCCGTATCGATCGTCGCAATGGATGGTGGACCTGGACCCGACTTCATGTATGCGGCGAATGCGGGCAGCGGGCGTCCCGCGCGCCCGGGCGTGAACCGTCTCCGACTGACCCAGGTCCTGGAGGTCGACGAGCCGGCATTCGAGAGTCTTCGCGAGATGCAAACCCGGATCGGCTACACCCGCATCGATCTCACCAACGATAGCCAGCCCGACGATCCTCCCTTTATCGCTGACGACGAGATCGGAATAGCGCGCGCGATCTTCAAACGCTCCGATCGCTTTGGCCGCAGCGTGAAGATCGACGAGGAGGATTTGAGGAGAAATCTCGAAGCGATACCACATCCGCGGACGAGGGCCGGCTCGTCGTCGCCTATCTGCATCACCATCACTGGGCGTCGGACTGGTATCAGATGCCGGGTTGGGTCAGCGCCGTCGCCAAGCGCTGCATCGACGCTGGCGCAAGCATGTTCGTCAGCCACGGTGCCCCTGTCCTGCAGCCGGTTGAGCTTTATCGGGGTCGGCCGATCTTCTACAGCCTAGGAAACTTCATTTTTCATGTCAAATCGGAGAAGTCGCTTTGGACGGCACCCGAAGTGTGGGAAAGCGTTATACCCGTATGCACCTTCGGCGAAGACAATTGCCTGAAAGGGGTGACGTTCTTTCCGGTCATTATTGGGGGCGAGGAAGCGTTGAGGGACGGCAAGCTCGAACGTCGCATTGTGCCGGAGCTGGTGACAGGCGCTGCTGCTCACCGCATCTTGCAGCGGTTTGCCGATCAATCGCGGAAACTGGGCTCTAACATCCGCATCTGCGATGACGTTGGTATTCTTCGGCTCGAATAATGTCTGCTTTGCCGACGAAGAATGGCCCAAAGAATGGGACAGCGCGAAGACCCTTCACAGACACGGAGATCAAATGATTCAGAGTGACGCCAAAAGCGAGTTGATCGAGCGTTTTTTCCGTTATGCGGCGATCGAAAGCCAAAGTGATGCGGCGGAAGTGACCCTTCCATCTTCGACCGGGCAATTGAAACTCGCTCGCCTTCTTGCTGAGGAGTTACTGGCACTTGGCGTCTAAGACGTCGTAGTCGACGATCAGGCAATTGTGACAGGCGTCAAGCGCGGCAAGACAGCGGCTCCGCGTGTCGGCTTCATTGCCCATCTCGATACCGTCGACGTTGGGCTTTCGCCGACGGTTCATCCTCAAATCCTGCGGTATGAGGGCCAAGACCTGTGCTTGAATGCCGAGCACGACATCTGGCTGCGGACAGATGAACATCCCGAACTGATCAGATGGAAAGGGGAAGACATCATTGTCGGGGATGGTACGAGCGTGCTCGGAGCCGACAATAAGGCGGCGATTGCCGTCATCATGACGCTTCTTGCGAGATCGAGTGGTGAGGAGGATCACGGCGACATCGTCGTCGCTTTCGTCCCTGACGAGGAAATCGACCTTCGAGGATCTAGGGTGCTGGATCTCGAACGGTTTCCCTGCGATTTCGCCTATACGATCGACTGCTGCGAACTCGGCGAGGTCATGATCGAGAACTTCAACGCTGCCTCCGGCAAGATCACCTTTCGCGGCGTCAGCGCTCACCCGATGTCAGCAAGAGGCGTGATGGTCAATCCGCTGATGATGGCAATGGATTTCATCGATCAGTTCGATCGAAATGACACGCCCGAATGCACCGACGGTCGTGATGGCTTCTTCTGGTGCAAAGATCTCGTGACCGACGAAAGCGAAGGCCGGCTCAGCATGCTGATCCGCGACTTCGATCGCGAGCGGTTCGACGATCGAAAACGGCGTATTCTGGATACCGCCGAGACCATACGGCTGAAATATCCGACCGGTGAGGTCCGTGTCGACCTTGTCGACACCTATCAGAACATGAACCACGCACTGCAGCAGGATCCACGTGCAGAACGGCTTTTGTTCCAGGCACTTGAAGACCTCGAGATAGCGCGGAAACTGGTGCCAATGCGGGGCGGGACCGACGGTGCGATCCTCTCCGCGAAGGGAATACCAACACCAAACTTCTTCACGGGCGCTTACAAGTTCCACTCCCGATATGAGTTCCTGCCCGTTCCGGCATTCGAAAAATCATATCTGGTCGCTGCAGAGATTTGTAGACTGGTGGCCATGGGCGGAGGACTTCTCAAGCACCGTCCGCGGCCGATCGGTTGAAATTTTTCGAGCTACCGCAACGCAGTTATTCGCTGGAGCTTCCGCCCTTTCTGGGATCGCGCAACAACTCAGCTACCTCAATTTGAAGAATGTTCGCGATCGTTTCGATCGTGTCGAGGGAAGCGCTGTACTGGCAGCGTTCCAACGAACTCACATAGGTTCGGTGGATGCCCGCTCTCAGTGCGAGATCTTCTTGGGAAAGGCCAGCGGCCTGCCGCGTCTTTCGGAGATTGGCGGCAAAAATTTCTCTAATGTTCATCTCCGAGATTGATGCGCATTGCAGCGCATTCAGCTACAGAGTATACAATTCATGCGGTTGGAAGATCACCGATAGTGGCACCGTAACGTTAAAGGGCTGCGGCCAAGACTGGCAAGCGCCGTTTCCTCTTACGCAGCTCGCGCCACCAACCTGACCTTCAGCGAATGGGCTAGCGTCTACGGGGATGCCAACATGACCACCGCACTCCTCGACCGGTTCACTCATCATTGTCATATCCTCGAGACCGGCAATGATAGCTCTCGCATCAAAAACGGCTTGGCCTACGAGCCCAAAACGGCGAAGGGAAAACGCAGGAACTTGACCACAACAACCAACATAAACCATATCTAAGGCGGGTCGCTTCTCGGTGGAAATACCGGGTCGGCTCCCAGGGGAAGTCAATAATCGGGCGCGGCCCAATTTCGCTTAGCCTCGGTTTTGCTTCAGAGGACTATGGCTATGCGGTCGATAGGTCCGCCAATCCCGGACCCAGTGTTAGTAGGGAGGATGCGTCGCTCCTCAGCGACGACCCAGTAGTAAGACGATGAAGCCGTCGGCGGCACCGTCATCGGAACGGTGCAGCACGCGGGCGGCAGATTCGTCACTGCGAAACCTATCACGAGTTCACGCTGGTTTCCGGAGCCTGGTCATCGATCGGTGGCTCGGACGGGAGGTACCCGTATCGGTTCTGAGTGGCTAGATCTCCTGGGTGCGAAGGCAAAGGCGGCACACTAGGCTTGGAGACGCGATACGTGCGTTTCAGGTAGCGCTGGAGAGTGCGGATCGATACGCCGTACTGTCCGGCGACTTCTCGCATACAACGGCCCTCGAAATGCACGGCGTGACAGGCGTCACGAACGCGATCCTCGTCCATGGCTTTCGGTCGTCCTATTACGCTTCCCCGGGCCCTTGCTTCCGCCAAGCCCGCCCGCGTCCTCTCCACTATAACTGCTCGCTCGAATTCTGCTAGTGCTGCCATCATATGGAACATTAAACGACCGCCCGGTGAGGTGGTGTCAATGTTTTCCATTACTGAACGGAAATGGACTTGTCGCTTTCCAAGTTGATCAATTAACTGCACAAGTCCAGATAATGAACGACCGAGGCGATCCAAACGCCAAACCACAAGTGTACCGCCTGGCGTTAGACTTTCAAGAGCGGCTTCCAGACCCTCTCGAGCAAAACTGTAGCCTGACCGACCTTGATCTTCGTAGATCCGATTGCACCCGGCGCCTCGAAGCGCTGTAAGCTGGAGATCAAGTTTTTGTTCCTCCGTCGAAACGCGTGCGTACCCAACTATCATAAAATATTTGTCCATCACCATATTAAGCTTGAGGACGAAATCTTACTCTGTTCGCCCACGCAACGGCTTGGTTGCCACGTTCCACGCTCCCTTTTTGTCATTGCTGCATGAAGCGGGGCCAGGTACCGTAATACCGCTGCGGCGGGCACAATTCCGCAAGCCGATTAATATTGGTTGGAGCTGTGTGTTAAAACTTTAGTGGTCGCGTTTATCCCTCTTCCGTTGTACTTTTCTCCTTAAATAACAATCCCAGATCGCGAAAATTCCAAGTTGTTGTGGCGGAAACCTTTGTTTCCTCCCGCTACACAGCAGAGAACCCTCACAATTCCGCAAGTGAGTTAACTGTTAACTTACCCAAGTGCCGGCTAAGCGTTCTTCGGCAGACATTCAACTCTTTCGCAACCTCTGAAGGACATCGGTGCAGCCGCTCGATTGCGTGCTGAGCTCCAACTATCTGATCCATTGTTAGTGCGCTCGGGCGGCCAAGCCGTGCACCCCTGACCTTCGCGGCCGCCATCCCGGCCCGTGTCCGTTCGCTGATAAGCGAGCGCTCGAACTCGGCAAGAGCTGCCATCATATGAAACATTAGCTTGCCGCCTGAAGACGCCGTGTCGATATTTTCGCTGAGCGATCGGAAATGTACGTGACGTTTTCCGAGCTGCTCCAAAAGTCCGACCAATCCGACGAGTGAGCGTCCGAGCCGATCCAGCCGCCAGACTACAAGCATATCACCTGGTACAACCGCGTCCAAGGCTGCTTCCAGGCCAGCGCGCTCGAAATCGGAACCGGATTGCCCGTGATCGCTAAAGACTTGGTCACATCCCATCCTTTCCAGAGCTTGTATTTGAAGGTCGATCTTCTGCTCTCCAGTTGATACACGCGCGTATCCTACGATCATTTGACACTCACTTTCCGGAACAAGACGGGCGACGAGGCGCGAGCGGACAATTTTCTGTCCTGAAAATCCTTTTAACCAGCTGATTCACACGCCGAGGCGCTTGACAAAAAGGGTCCTTTCTGTCGCGCGCCGGCGACGGAGTAGTGCACGTCAAAATTCGTTAATGATTTCAGTTCGTAGTTTCCGTAGAATTGTAAAATAGTACATTCGACGCCATATGGTCAGAATCGACCAATTTTGTCGCGTGTATCTCATGAGACGAGGCCTGCCGAAACCAGCGCCACGCCTCAATTGATGGGTTTCTCTCTTCGGTCTCTGCCTCGGTGCTCCGATGTCTTGGGCGCCGCTGGCATTCCGAGTTATCTAGCGGAAACGATTTCGGGTCAGCTTATCATTCTGCCGCCTTCGGGTTTCTGGGGCATGCATTGATGCGCGGCAACCTGGATGTATCGGACATCAATCTAGCTGCGGGGGAGGCGAGTGAGGCCCCGGCGTCCAGTTCCTTTCCTGTCGTCACGTGGAGGATCACGCGGGATGCTTTGTCGAATGTCTTGATGCTGTCGCACGGCATTGCGATTGTCGGATGCGGTGGACTGACAGATTTGCTTCTGTGGCGAGAGCCGCCGTTTCGCCCCGATTATAGCCAAGTCTCGATCGCCTCTATGGTGTTTTACGTTCTCGTCTCTGTGGGCATCGGGAACTTTCCAGCAGCTTCGGGTACGAAGGTCTCTGTTGGCTATTTGAAGTCAGCGATAGCGTGGCTCGCTGCCGTTCTCCTTCTTGCGTTGGTGATTTTGACGGTTAGGAGTGGCGGTCAATACTCTCGACTTGGCTTAACCGCTTTTGCTCTGGCAGGGCTGGTTGCAGTTACGGCTGTCAATGGGCTTGCATCACGGTTCATAGCGGTGCGCCTTAAAAAGGGCTCCATCGCGTTTGCGCGCGTGCATGTGGTGACCTTACAGACGCACCCGACCCAGTTTGACGTTGTTTGGGTGCCTCCGCCTGGGATCGAAGTCGTCGAGAGACATTTCATTCCTGTATCTTCTCCTGAATTCCTGGAGCAATGCCGTGACGTTCGGGCCATCCTTCAGCGGTCGGTGGCGAAAGGGTGCTGCGATCAGATCCTGCTGGCGGCCTCGTGGCAGGACGCCGGGCGGATCTCATCCCTTCTGCGGGAAATCGGGCCGTTGCCAGCGCCGGTCGTTCTCCTGGCAGATCCAGCGTTTGTTGGACTGAGCCAGCATCGTCGCATCATCTTAGGGGATGATGTCGGCTTCGAACTGCAGTCCGCCCCATTGGGATTGAGTGCGCGGTGGGCCAAGCGTGCGTTAGACGTTGTAGCTGCAACTGCGTTGATCGTTCCTCTTGGCCCGGTGATGCTTCTGGCTATTTTGGCGATATGGCTCGAAACGGGTTCCCCGATCCTTTTTCGCCAGGACAGACGCGGTTTCGGCGGGGTGCCATTCAAGATCCTGAAATTCCGAAGCATGACGGTTACCGAAAATGGCGCCGATATTCCGCAGGCGCAGCGCCAAGACCCACGCATCACACGGGTTGGGCACTTTCTGCGACGCACAAGCATCGATGAGTTACCGCAGCTGTTCAACGTCCTGAACGGCGAGATGTCGCTTGTCGGACCAAGGCCGCATGCGATGGCTCATGACGACTACTATGACCGATTCATCGAGCACTATGCGTTCCGTCATCATGTGAAACCAGGAATCACCGGCTGGGCTCAGGTGAATGGCCTGCGAGGCGCAACAGAGACGTCCGAACTCATGCGGTCTCGTATCGAACATGACCTCTGGTACATCAACCATTGGTCGATCTGGCTAGACGCGAAGATTATTTTCCTCACCGCTTTAAAGGTCTTCCGCGATGACAACGCCTATTGATGTCAATGTGCGGCCGGCCGCCGGAAGAGGCTGGTACGTATTTCGCTCTGTGGCACGCGGGGAGGGGTTGGCTGAGGCTAATCTCACTAAGCAGGGTTTCGTTCATTTCCTGCCAAAGGTCATAGTCACGAAGCGGCATGCCCGTCGGTATATTACCCAAAAGGAATGGTTGTTCCCGCGGTACGGGTTCCTTCTGATGGATCTGTCCCGTGACAGATGGCGAAGCGTCAATGGGACTTACGGTGTCGATCAGTTGGTCATGGGGCTTGATGGTCCTCAACGCGTTCCAACCAGAGTGATCGAAAACCTGCAAGCAGCGACCGGTCCAGACGGTCTGTTCTCTCCCGATGCTGAATTGCTCCCTGGTGTGACAGTGCGAGTGAGGCAGGGCCCCTTAACGGGAACGCTGGGGGTTTTGCAAAACCTGGATGGTCGGGGGCGTGTCGAACTTCTCCTTGATCTCATGAATAGCCAGGTGCGGACCACGGTTGCCCGCGAGTGGATTGAAATCAAAGCATAGGGTCCCGCAGCTGTGGGATTTGTTTGGGAAATAACCCGGTTGGAGCATGGCTTCACCCGGATGGCGGTAGCGTGGAAACCGCCGGAATATCATTCCGAAGGAAGAGAGACGTTGAAGATAGTGGTAATTGGTGCGGGCTATGTCGGTTTGGTCTCCGGGGTCTGTTTCGCCGACTTTGGCCATGACGTTGTTTGTGTAGAAAGTGATGTGTCCAAGATTGAAGCTCTCCTTGCGGGAAGAGTTCCAATCTACGAGCCCGGTCTTGAGGAACTCGTTGCCAATAACAGGCGTGCTGGGCGGCTTTCATTCAGCAATAATCTCTCCGATGCTCTGGACGGTGCAGATGCGGTGTTTATCGCTGTAGGCACGCCATCGCGCCACGGTGATGGGCATGCGGATCTCTCCTATGTCTACGGGGCGGCCAGGGACATAGCTCGATCCGTGAAGCGGTTCACAGTCGTGGTAACGAAATCGACGGTTCCCGTAGGTACCGGTGACGAGGTCGAGCGCATCATCCGCTCGGAAAACCCGGCCGCCGAGGTGGTCGTCGCATCCAATCCTGAATTTTTACGTGAAGGTGCGGCAATCACCGATTTCAAGCGGCCTGATCGCATTGTGGTCGGGACGCAAGACGAGCGTGCCCAAGCTGTCCTTACGGAAATCTACCGGCCCCTCTTCCTCAATAAGTCTCCGATAATATTCACGGACATACGGACCGCAGAACTGATCAAATATGCCTCCAACGCATTTTTGGCCATGAAGATCACTTTCATCAACGAGATCGCCGATCTCTGCGAGCGTGTCGGCGCGAATGTACAGCACGTGGCGCGGGGGATAGGCGCTGATGGACGTATAGGTTCAAAGTTCCTTCATGCTGGCGCCGGTTACGGTGGGTCCTGCTTTCCGAAGGACACGCTGGCACTGGTGAAGACAGCGCAGGACCATGGTAGCCCCATTCGCCTGATCGAGACGACCGTCACCGTCAACGATGAACGTAAACGGGCGATGGCGCGCAAGATCATTCTGGCCTGTGACGGTGACGTGCGGGGTAAAACCATTGCAATTCTTGGGTTAACCTTCAAGCCAAACACTGATGACATGCGCGAGGCGCCGTCTCTGTCGATTATCAAGGCGCTTGAAGAGGCGGGTGCTACGGTACGCGCTTATGATCCCGAGGGTGTCAAGTCAGCGCGCGCAATGCTGCCCAACGTAGTGTTTTGCGACAATGCCTATGAGGCTGCGGAAGGTGCCTGCGGAATTTCACTGGTGACTGAATGGGATCAGTTTCGAGCACTCGACTGGTCGCGGCTTCGCCTGCTGATGTCCGAGCCGGTCTTCATTGATTTGCGCAATGTCTACACGCCGGAAGAAGTCACCAGACACGGCTTTTCATACCATTCCATCGGGCGACCGGTCTCTCCGGGCAATTGACCCTTTCTCATCCAGCTCTGCGACCCACCTCAACGGCACGGACCCTCCCCGGCTTGCCGCTCCCGGGCAACTTAATGATAGGAGCTTTCGCATGAAGCGAAGACAGTTTTGTTATTCGGTCTTATCGCTCGTTGGCGTTTCGAGTTGCTCGTCGCTTCCAGGCAGCGGCCCGGGCGCGCGTGACGTTGCGTCCAAAGCCACGGCATCCTTAAGGGAAACTGCTACGAGCGCGTTCAAATACGTGTCAGTCGACCTTACTCAACAGGTTCTTGCTGTTTTGGGAGATCCTGGTCCGGGCTCTTTTTTGCGAAGTTTTGGCAAGGGACGGAGTGGCCCGCCAGAACTGATGGTCGGCGTCGGAGATACCGTGTCCATCACCATATTTGAATCGCAGTCGGGTGGATTGTTTGTTCCCAATGACGCGGGTTCTCGGCCCGGCAACTATGTGACACTTCCTTCGCAAACCGTAGATCAAAAAGGCTATATTTCCATCCCTTATGCTGGGGCGGTTCTTGCAAAAGGTCGCACGCTGGGTGTGATCCAGGCAGATATCGTCAAGAGGCTGTCGTCACGGGCCATCGAGCCTCAAGTGGTTATCTCGGTGACGAGTCAAGCCTCTAACGAGGTAACCGTGATCGGTCAGGTTGGGTCGCCCGGCAAGCTCAATATCAATTCCGGCGGAGATCGCGTGCTCGATATTCTGTCGCGCGCCGGGGGTATTACCAATGCAGGTTATGAGACGTTTGTGACTCTGCAGCGGCGCGGCACCAAGGCAACGATCTATTTCTTGAACTTGGTGGATGACTCGAAAGAAAATATATATGTAGCGCCAGACGACACGCTCTATGTCTATCAGGAGCAACGGTCGTTCACCGCCTTCGGGGCTTCTGGCAACAGCGGGCAGTTCAAGTTCGAGCAGGAGCATGTATTGCTCTCGGATGCCGTGGGCAAGGCCGGGGGACTTCTCGATTCTCAAGCCGATCCCGGCCAAGTGCTGCTGTATCGACTGGAGCATCGCGCAAACCTCGAAAAGATGAAGGTGAATCTCTCGGCATTTGCTCCAGACGTTCTGGAGGTGCCGACAATCTATCGCGCCAATTTCCGCGATCCCTCTTCATTCTTCGTGGCCAAGAAATTCTTCGTACATGATCGTGACGTGCTTTACGTCACAAACGCCGACCAGGTCGAATTGTTCAAGTTCCTCACACTCATCACCGGCATTGTCGGCGCGGCAGCCTCGACGGCCGCAGACGCCGCTACAACCAGAAATGCGGGCCGGTATCTCAGCCAATGAACTCTAACAGAGAAGTGAGTTCCATAACTTGCCCCCATTGTCAGCTCATGGAGATCTTGGACATGAAACGTCTTTTGCTGTTGTTGGGAATATCTGCATCAGTCCTCACGCAGGCATTCTCTTTCCCTGCCGTTGCACAGAATGCTTCCACGGCGGTAAGTGGCGGGGCCTGCGGCGGATCATATAATCTGCCGGACAAGCTCCCTGGCCAGCAACTTTCGGATTTTAAGTCCAATCCGGAAGCGCTGCTGAAGAGCAATCCGGTCGGTGGGCTGCAATTGAGCGGTAAAGTCAAGGCGCTGACGGAAACGGACCCGTCAGCCGCAGTTGATGCGCTCCTCGAGATCGCACGCTCGGCAAATTCGACGCAAGCAGCCGCCATCGGATCAGGCTTGGGGCAGGCGGCCACGGCAATCATGGCGGTTGACAAGCTGTGCGGTGACGACATTGAGCGCAGGATTGCCAGCTCCGGCTTGAGTGACGTGCTGATTGGCTACAACATGGCGACGACAGAAACATTGATGCTGTCTGCCAGTGGCGCAGATGTTGGTGCTGGTGTCGGAGGGGGAGTTGGTGTTGGAGGGGGAGTTGGTGGCGTCGTGAACGGAAGCAGAGGTGCTCCTTCAGTCGGTGCGACAACAAGTGCGAGCGGCAGCTCAAGTCATACCAACACCGCCGATACGTTCAGTTTTTCGGGCTCGACCATTACCTGCTCGACATCAGTTAGTCCCCGGCGGACATGTTGAGTATCTCCTGTCAAGTTGGGAGCCGTTGAGCCCCCGCTGATACGGTACAAGAAGCATCCGGTCGATAGATATCGGATTCGAGAGTTTGTCAGGGACAGCCTGAAACTGAATCCTGAAAAATCAATGAAAACAAAGCAGTCGAGTGTGTGTCTCGCTTAATCGCTATTTGACAGACATCAGAGTGCTTTCATAAGGATCCGGCATGTCCGATCGCGCAGTAGACAATCGCCTTGAAACTATTCCGCCTAAAGAGAATCCAACAGGAGTACAAACAACAATTGACGTCGTCGGGCTCATAGCTGCTTTACGTCGACAAAAGATGGTCGTTGTCATCGCGACATGTTCAGTCCTCTTGCTCGGCGCGGTCTACTGCGTTTCAGCGGTGCCTCGTTACACGGCTACGAATGAGATTATTATCGATAGCCACAAGAACCTTTCGGACCTGACGGCAAGCCTGGCCGACGCGACGCTAGATACGGCTGCCATTGACAGCCAGGTCGAGGTTATCAAATCGGATAACGTCGCAGCGTTGGTGAGCCAAGAGTTGCAGCTTGATCAGAACGAGTTGTTTTTGAATGGCGGTGGTTTGTTGTCCGCCGTCAGAAGCACATTTTCGCGTATCGTCAACTTCGGGTCATGGTTTGTCTCGCCGTCGGTCAACGAGGAGGAAAGGCGGCAGGCTGTCCGAGAGGCCATCATCGCAAAGCTTGAGAGCAATCTTGAGGTCAAGCGCGTTGCGCGAACCTATATTCTGACCGTCAGCTATACATCGCCCAATCCCAAGTTATCCGTCGATATCGCCAACGCCTACGCGGATGCCTACTTCACGGATCAATTGAATGCCCGCTATGAGCAGGTCAAGCGCGCCAGTGGCTGGCTTCGGGATCGCCTGACCGAACTCAAGTCAAGTTCAATTCAGGCCGATATGGCGATCCAGCAGTTCAAGGCGAAGCACGGGCTGGTGTCTTCAGGTGATGGCAAGTTTATCGGTGACCAACAGGTTACTGAACTGACCTCGCAACTGTCTGCTGCGCATGATCAAACCGCTAATGCTGAAGCCCGCCTGAAGCAGATTACGGATATTATTCAATCGGGTAGAACCGACGTCGCCGTCACGGATCAATTGGGCAGCGCTGTTATCAATGATCTGCGCAGCAAATATCTCAAGGCAGCCAAGACGGCGCAAGAGCTGACCAGCAAACTCGGCCCAACGCACTACCAAGTGGTCAGTCTTCATAAGGATATGGATGAGTACCAGCGGCTAATATTCGTAGAGTTAAAGCGTATCGCGATGACCTATACTTCAGACCTTGAGGTCGCACGGACGCGCGAGAAAACGCTGAACGATTCAATGAACACCCTCGCGGGGGAGCAGACGTCGTCCAACGAGGTCATGGTGCAATTGCGTCAATTGATCCGGGAATCGGACAGCTACCAAAACCTGTATACGACATTCTTGCAGCGCTATCAGGATGCACTTCAGCAGCAATCGTTTCCGACGACAGAGGCGCGAACCATCACCAGCGCCACCCTGCCCAGCAAGCCAAGTTGGCCCAATATACCGTTTGTGATGGTCTGGTCGTGCTTGGTGGGTCTGATGCTTGGCGGTGGTCTGGCGGCATGGCGGGAATATAATGATCAAGGCTTCCGTACGCCCGATCAGGTGCGGGAGAGCACCGGACTTCATTTCATTGGCATGCTTGAGAAACTGCCTAGCAAAAAAAATGAGCCCGAACAGTCAGAGAGCCCTGATGCCCGCCATGTGCTTATACGTGAGCCTATTATGCGGCACGTGCTTGAAATGCCTCTGTCAGGCTTTGCCGAAACGTTGCGGTCAGCGAAGGTCGAGGTCGATCTTCAGATCAATGCGGGGCGGAAAGTCATTGGCATCGTCTCTGTGATGCCCGGCGAAGGCAAGACAACAACGGCGAAGAACCTGGCAAGTCTCATTGCTTTGCAGGGCGCTCGTGTTCTCCTTATCGATGCGGACTTTCGTAATCCCGGAATGACGCGACGCATGGCCCCCCATGTTACGGCCGGGTTGATCGAGGTACTTCGGAGAGAACGGCCACTGGAGGAACTTTTGTTGCGGGAGCCGGAAAGCGGCCTCCTGTTCTTGCCAAGCGTCACGAAGAAACGGATTCTCGACAGTCAGGTTCTCCTTGCCTCAAATGAGATGGAGAAATTGCTCGAGGAAGCCGCTGCCAATTTTGATTATGTGATCGTTGATCTGCCGCCACTGGGACCCGTCATCGATGTCCGCGGGATCAGCCGCTTATTCAATGCCTTCGTCTTCGTGGTCGAATGGGGCACCACGCCGCGCCGTGTCGTTCGGCGAGTGCTGGAAGAAAACAGGGATATCTACGAAAAAACCGTTGGCCTGATCTTCAACAGTGTCATCAGCGCACGGATGAAGAAATACAATTACGGTGAATCGCGCGGATACTATTACGGAAAGTATGCGTACTATTACACGGATAGCGGAACCGGTAAGGAGAGGGCGGGTGGCAAGAAAACGCGCTTGTGAGACGCTTTCTCTATTTTGTCCTGACGATCGGGGCCAGCAGCCTTCTCTTTCTGACGGCCGGCAACGTGCTGCTGGATATCTTGCCGACCAGTGATGTTCGCCGTCTCGGTCGCGCAGCTGAACTCGCAGCACTCAGTCGTCAGTCGGTTACCCAGCGGGCAGGGCTATTCGATGCCAACAGTTGGATAGACCCCAAGGTTCTGACAGAGGTGGCAGACTCGAAAGAGATGAAAGCCGCAGAGAGCAGCTGTCTGGACGAGGTGTCGCGTGGTGTATTGGCAGTCCGGCTGGACGCGCTCGATCAGGCAATTTGGTCCGAAGCCAGGGATCGGGACATCCAGAGCCTTCTTGTTGCTGCAAATCGGGCTGTGAAACATCGGCTTCAATGCACGCCGACCGATGGCAACGCATGGATGCTTCTTGCCCAAATTATGGTGCAGCAAGGCGGTGACAAGGCGAGCCTCACTCGCTTGCTAGATCTTTCGTATTTTTACGCCCCAGCGGAAAAATGGATCATGATTCCTCGCTTGCGACTGGTGGGAACTTTGGTGGATACAGGGAGGATCACCCTGCCGCCACAGCACGGACTTGACATTGAGCGCGTCATCAGGCTGGGCGAACCTCGCGAGATCGCCTCGCTCTATAGTGAGGCTGGAGAACGATCGCGACAGTTGATGCGAACCGTGATTGACCGGCAACGTCTCGATCGCCGGGTGCGGATCTTGAAGATCATTGATGCGCTCGGGGTTTCCTATCCTGTGCCTTTAAACTGTCGACCGCCAGCTTTGAACGGTCCACCGGGGACGGAGCTTGATCTGAAGCGTCCGGCGGAACTCGTCGTCGCCTGTGCAAGATAGGGTTTACGGAATTCTCAAAGATCCACACAGTCATCCGGCAGGGACGGAGTATCAGGCCAATGCGATGAGGAGAGCGGGGGCATGGCAGCAGCCGTTTTTCACGGGAATGCGTGCCGTCTTTTTTCTCGTCCTTGTCTTCCCGATGCTGACATTCGGTGCGGTGGATTTCGAACCGCTGGCCGTTATCACCATGGTGGTCGCGGTGAGCGCGGCGATCATGTGCTGGCGTCCGTTTCCATATCCGCGTGTGTCCTTCATTGCGGGGGTGGCGCTTGTTTGCCTCGTCGTTCTCGCGTTGACCCAATATGGGCAATCGTTACGGCTCCTCGACAACCCGTGGGAGCATCCCGCCTGGAGTTATATCAGGTCGCTTGTCGGACCGGTCGAGGGGGCCCTGTCCGTGACACCGGAGCAGACCAAAGCTGATATCATCGTATGGTCACCGCTCCTGACTTTTGTCGTGGCGCTTCATCTCTTCAACTGTAGAGGTGAGGCCTTCCTGCTCCTGTCGATATTGTCGTATCTCGTAGCGGCGGTGGCAGCGATCAGTCTTTGCCAGTTCCTGCTTGCCCCTATGACGGTCGGGTTTGAGACGAAAACCGCCTATATCGGCAGTCTTACCGGCTTTTACATCAACAGGAATTCCGCTGGCACCTATTTTGGCATCGGTATCGTTATCAATGCCGGTTTGCTGGGTTTCTACTTGCAGAGTAGTAGCCTCAGGGCCCTTGCCAGCAAGGTCTTGAACCCCGGTCGCCTGACCAATGTGGAAAAAGCGACGTTTTATATGATAGTTGGTCTGCTCATGGACGTATTGGCGCTCGCGGCTACCCAGTCGCGTGGTGCAACGGCGTCGGTCTTCATCGGGCTGATCTGTCTCGTGTGGCTCTTCAATGGAGGGAAGAGGCGCCGTCGCCGTTCCGCTCCGAGATCAATTGCTCGAGGGTGGCGGTTGGCGCTCATCGTCAGTTTGATGTCGACAGCGGCAGTGGTTGTTGCACAAGAAGCGATCTACCGCATGGGGGCTCAATCGGTCGATCAGGCACGGCTGTGCGCATTTTCATCGACGGCGCAGGCGGTGCGAGACAATTGGCCGCTTGGCTCCGGTTTCGGCAGTTTCCCGGATGTGTTCCCCGCCTATCGCTCACCGCAATGTTCCGGTATCGAGGGAGTCTGGGATGCTGCCCATAACTCCTACCTTGAGGGAGCGCTTGGGCTGGGCATCGTTTTCTTGGTCGTTTTAGGGGTCGCGCTGACAGCGCTCGGATGGGCGCTTGTGACAGGCTTGCTCGAGCGGTCCCGCTACCGCTTCGCGCCGGTCATTGCCCTGACAAGCCTTCTCGTTGTCGCCTTGCATTCACTCGTAGATTTCTCCCTGCAAATCCCCGGAAACGCGCTCCTTCTTGCAGCCCTTCTCGCTGGCTGCGTGACGATCTCACTGGGAGAAAGACCATCGTTCGATCCGCTCGCGGACACAGCAGTCCAGCGCAGGCCGGCGGCAGATCAATCCTGATGCGAAAGTTGGTTGATTTCTTCTTGAAGCTCCTGCCTGAGTGGGAAGAGGTGACAATCGCGCGCGCCGCTGCAAGAGTTCCCGATGGTGTGCGTGTGTACGTGATCGGCGATATCCATGGTCGCGCGGACCTGCTTGCGCAAGCCTTTGCCAAAATCGATGCCAATGAGGCCGCACACCCCTTCAAGCGTAATGTCACGGTGCTTCTGGGTGACTATGTTGACCGCGGTTTGCGGTCCCGCGAGGTCATTGATCAGTTGATCGAACGGCAGATGACACGGCGTGTGGTGACGCTGCGTGGCAATCATGATGACAGCATGCTGCGTGCGCTGAACGATATGGACATCGCACTGCGGTGGCTGGCTGCGGGAGGCCGCGAAACACTCCATGCCTACGGTATTACTGTTCCCGTCAATATCGACCGTGATATCGTTCATACCGTGATGGCTCTGGCCGTGAAGCAAATTCCCGCCGAACATAAAAGCTTTCTCGAAAGACTCCGCCTCTACGTAACGATCGGTGACTACGCCTTTGTTCACGCAGGCATCCGACCAGGAATCGCGCTTGAAAACCAATCAGCGGTGGATCTTATGTCGATCCGACAACCCTTTCTCGACTGTGTCCTGCCGCATGATTTCATGATCGTGCATGGGCACACGCCGGTCACTAGCCCGGTTTTCAGGTCGAACCGGATCAATGTCGATACGGGCGCCTATATTACCGGGAATCTCACCTGTCTGGTTTTGGAAGAGGACAGGCAGTTTATTTTAGAACCCCGGAATGAAACTTGCCAAACTGTGCCAGGAAAAATCAGATGCGGCACAGAGAGCTGAGAGCATCGCACGGCTTCTTTATCGCTGGGCGACACGGTGGCTCCCTAAGCCGGTATTGTTACCCGATCACAGGCCCGACGGGCATCACCCGGGTATAAGGCTGAGAAACGTCAGGTTATGGATCGAAGAGATCGCGACAGCGTCAAGTACGCCCCCCACGCGTTTTTTGCGATGTCAGCATTGCGACTGGTCTCTGCGGTATGCCCTGCCTTGCTTCCGGCTTGATCAAAATCACGGTCTTGAGAACGGCGCTCTCCTCGATTGGCTTGCAGGCAGCCTATGTCCCGTTGGTTATTTACTGTGTGCTTTGTTCAGTGAAACGAAGTCAGACGAAGTCGATGCCCAACCGCCTATCTGACGAGGCACCGCCTGCGCCCGCTTCGTCTCAAACAAACGCTGTTCCGTAGCGCCTACGGGCACGCAGAGCTTCAATCAAAAGGATGGAATATGACAAGTAAAATTGTCCCTGTGATCATGGCAGGGGGCAAGGGCACTCGGCTGTGGCCGTTGTCACGTGCCACGGCAGCCAAGCAGTTTTTGGCATTGACTGGCGAAGAGACACTTTTTCAGTCCACTCTCGCGCGCGTGGCCGACAAAACTGTCTATGAGGCACCCTTGGTGGTGACCAATGAAGACTTCAGATTTCTGGTTGCCGAGCAGGCGCGCGCCAGGGATATCGCGCTGTCTGGTATCGTGCTGGAACCTGTGGCGCGAAACACCGCGCCCGCCTTGGCCGCGGCAGCGCGTATTGTCGCGGATAGGTTTGGTGAAGACACCATGCTATTTGTGCTGCCGTCGGACCACGCGATCACGATGGATGACAATTACCAAGCCGCCACCTCTGCCGCTTTGAGGGCGGCCGCGAAGGGAGAGCTGGTGACCTTCGGCATCACGCCGTTAGAGCCGGCAACAGGCTATGGCTATATCGAACTGGGCGGTCAGCTGGAGAACGGCGCCTATGCGGTTGGTCGGTTTGTGGAGAAACCGAATGCCGAGACCGCCCAGGCGCTGATCGATACCGGCAATTATTACTGGAACTCAGGCATGTTCCTGTTTTCGGCAGCCGCAATTATCGCTGAATTGGAGCTTTATTCGCCTGACGTTGTGACGGCTGTGGATCGCGCGGTTGCGGAGGCAACGCTGGACGCTGATTTTATTCGTCTTGATCGGGATGCATTTGCGCAAGCACCTTCGATTTCGATCGACTACGGGGTGATGGAAAAGACCGCCAATGCCGCCGTTGTCCCATCCGCCATCCAATGGTCGGATCTGGGAAGTTGGGATGCGGTCTGGAAAATCGGAGAAGTGGACGGCGACGGTAACGTGGTGCACGGCAATGTCACTGTACGTGATACCACAAACTCGCTGGTAATTTCCCGCAATGCCCATATGGCCGTGCAGGGCATGGATGGCGTGGCCGTGATCGCCTCGGAGGATGCGGTTTTGATCGGGCGTCTGGACAATGCGCAGGATGTGGGCAATCTGGTGAAGTTACTGGCCGCCGACCGGAAAACGGCAAGCCTGACCGAAACACATCCAACATCGCTGCGTCCCTGGGGTGGGTATACGTCGATCCTTAACGGTGATCGCTTCCAAGTGAAGCGATTGTTCGTTCATCCCGCCAAGAAGTTGTCCTTGCAAAAGCACCATCATCGGGCGGAGCATTGGATCTGCGTGAAGGGAACCGCGGAGGTCACCATCGGCGATCAGGTCACCATCTTGCACGAAAACCAGTCCGTCTACATCCCGCAGGGAGCCGTGCACCGGCTTGGCAATCCTGGTAAAATTCTGCTGGAAATGATCGAGATCCAGACTGGGTCTTATCTGGGCGAGGATGACATTGTCCGTCTTGTCGATGAATTCGGCAGGACCTGATCGGGGAGCTGAGAAGCAGCCCGATACTGGACGCAAAACCTCATGAGAAACATACTCTTTCACATTTGCGCGACCCTGCTGGGTCTGGCGCTGGCTTTCTTCGCCCTGCGATATACCACTGACCTGTGGGCGCCGGCTGTCGTTTTCTCCCTCCAGCTGCATGCCGGTGTCGCAATGATGCTGTTGGCGCTGTTTTGTCTGGCTCTGCGACCCGGTGCAGTCTCGATGGCTATGTTGTGCGCAACCATGTTGGTTGTTTGCCATGCTGTTCTGATGATTTGGAATTCGCTGCCGCCAACATTTTCGGCCGGGACCACCAGCACGCAAAGCCTGCGTGTGCTGTCCTTTAACGTCCTGGGCGAAAATCTTGAAAACGGTGGTGCGATCGCCGACTACATCCTGCAATCGGGCGCAGACATCGCCTATGTCATGGAAGCTGCCCCGGTTGGCTTACATCTCGATCGCCTGTCAAAAACCTTCCCGTATCGCATCGGCTGCGGAGACCATACGAGCACATGCGATCTGCTGTTGTTGTCAAAGTATCCGCTGGAGATGGTTTATGTCGGCAATCTCAGTGATTTGCGCAAGGATCGATTTGCAACGGCCCGAATTCATCTGGGCAGCGTCACGCTGTCTCTGGCCGCAGCGCATCTGAGCAAACCTTATTTTGACAAATACCATACAAATGAGCTGGCGGGACTTGGTGAAGCCCTCAGTAAGATCGACGGTCCTTTGGTGCTCGCGGGTGATTTCAACGCGGCAACCATAGCCCCCGACATGCAAGGCCTTTTGAAGCGCGCTGGATTGACGACGGCTGGCTTGGAGCCAGCGACGTGGCCGATCGGCGCAGGAATTCTGGGCGTTCCCATCGACCATATTTTCATTCGTATGCCAGTGATGGCGCAAAAATTGTCCCGCATCCCGTCGAGTTTTGGTTCCAACCATCATGGGTTGATCGCAGACCTCACCGTTCCGAACGGTGGCCTCTTGCCCGGACTCTGATCGGCTCTGCCCCTTCATTCAACAAGACCTTTTGGAAGGCGTTCTCACCATGAAGAATGGGAACTTAAAGGCACCCCCGCTGCCGGTGGTGATCCTCTCTACGGCTGATATTGATGCGCCGATCTGGACCAATAAACAGCATATAGCGGCGCGCCTCGTGGCCGAGCGTGAGGTCCATTATATTGAATCCCTTGGTCTGCGGGCACCGAGATTGAGCATCAAGGATCTGCGCCGGATCTTGGCGCGGATTTCGACAATCCTTTTGAAAAGACACAATCCTCGAAACATCAACGCATCTGGCAAGCGCCGTGAAGGCGTCGAGGCTTTACATAGACATCTGCCCATGGTTATCCCATTTCACGCCTGCGCGCCGGTGCGAGCGTTCAATCGGTGGATGATCAAGCGCCGTATCCAGCCGCGCTTGCCGGAGCGCTATGCGCTTTGGAGCTTCTCACCCCTGACCTATGGGCTGGAGGAACGAGCGGAGATGGTCGTGTATCATTCGGTCGACCTGTTGCACACGATTGACGGTATCCCGCGCAAAGCGTTGCTTCAAGCCGAGCGTCGGCTAATTACGCGGGCTGACGTGCTGGTTGCATCAAGTACAGGTGTCGCAAACCATCTGCGGGCCCTCCATGCAAACCCGATGGTGTGGGAAAATGTTGCCGACATCGATCTGTTTCAGGGGCTGCGCGCACCGGCATCGGATCGTGAGCGGCGCGCTATTTTCGTCGGCAACCTCACACCCAGCAAAATCGACTTCGCAATATTTGAGGCCATCATCGCCAAGGGGGTACGGCTTGCGCTGGCAGGACCGTTCAGCATTGATGGCACGAAACGCGACCCTGCGCTTGGCCGGCTGCTGGCCTCGCCACATGTTACCTATCTTGGCACGCTGAATCAGCAGGAAATGGCGGCAGAAATTGGCAAGAGCTGGGTCGGGATCATCCCCTATCACCTCAACCAATACACAACGGGCGTGTTTCCAATGAAGGTCTACGAGTATCTGGCTGCTGGTTTGCCGGTTGTCGCAACGGCATTACCAAGTATATCGGGCCGTGCGATCCCCGGGGTCACGATCGCCTCACCACAAGATTTTGCCGAGGTCGTTGCTCGCGCCTGCGCAGGCGAATACGCTTCCCCGCCGGGTGATTTCAGCAAAAACAGTTGGGATGCGCGCCTTGAACAGATCCGGACATTACTCGATTCCGGCCAACAACAGCCCGTGGAAGCTGCGCTTTAGGATGCCGATGCGCTATGTTCGCGACGCGCTACCGCTTATGCGCAGTCTCATTGCTTATGCGGCGATGCCGGCAGCCGGGATAATCACGGCCCCGATCCTGGCGCACGCCCTGGGCGCCACCGGGCGAGGGCAGTTAGCGGGTATTCTTCAGCCCATGACCCTGGCCGCTGCCGTGGCAGCGCTCGGTGTACCTTCTGCCGTTACTTATTTCATCGGCCGGCAGTCTCCGCCGGGCAAGGTCATTCGGCTGGCGGTGATCATAGCACTGATCATGACTTTTCTCGTGGGTTTGGCGTTGTTCTGGTACTCTGCGAGAATTGCCGAGCAACTCGATATAAGCCGTACTTTCTTGCTGCTGATTTGGGCGGCGTTCTTGCCGAGTGCCTTTATCGCCATACGACGTGGGCACATTCAGGGGTTGCGGCGATATGGTGCGCTTGATCTCGAGCGGATGCTGGGGTCAGGTTTGCGCGTGGGCGCCATCGTCCTGCTCTGGATAATCGGCGTGAAATCCGTGATCGCATTTGCCGCCATCTATATGATTGCCGGACTCAGCGCATCGGCGGTGCTTCGGCTTCCGGGGAATGCGAATGCCGCAAACACATTGAGACGCCAAGGCGGCAACATAATCCCGGAATTTACAAGCGCGTCTTTTTTCTCATACGCGATACTGTCCGCCTTCGGGACGATTGCGGCCACAGTGTCAGCCCGCCTCGATCAGGCGATCATGCCTGCAATTGTCGCGACCAATGACCTAGGATACTATTCTGTTGCCGTCACCGTTGCAGAGGTGCCTGGAATTATTACGGCAGTGCTTACGCGCAACGTACTGGCCGAAGTGGCTGGCGGCATCCACAGACAATCGGTGCTTCGCTCAATACTGCTCGGTGGATTTGCGCAGGTGGCCCTGACGATCGTAATCCTCGTAAGCCTTCCCTATGCCGTTCCTATTGTGTTCGGTGGGGATTTTGCGCCTGCTTTGGCATTAATCCGGATTTTGCTGCTTGGTACCTTCATCGGTTACTGGGCCAATGTCGTCGCCGCGTATCTCGGTGGACTGGGCAGGCCCGGCTACAATTCTTTGGGGCAGGCGGCCGCCGCGTTCACGACGATCATTCTGTTTTGGGCTGCCTGGCAGCGAATGGACGCCGCGACAGCTGCATGGATCAGCGTCTGGTCGCAGGCCGCTGCACTCGCGACGACGCTTGTTCTGGTTACTCGGCTAAGTCCGCGCGGACAAAGCCGGAATGTTTCAAACCCAAATGCGGAAGACGCAAACTAATATGCTTCTCACAGAACCGGCTCGTCTCTGGCTCCTGTCCACCCGGTACCATCGCGAAGGTAAACGCCGAAAGGCACGGCTGATTAAAGCCTATCTTTTCCTTTTTTTTCGTGCCGCTCTCCCACCGGAAGCAGTTCTTGCGGGGCTTCCATCTCTCGGTCATTTTGCGATGAATATCGTTGTTCATCCCAACGTATCCCTGGGGCGCGATGTGAGGCTGTGGCATTGCGTCACCCTGTCGGTCAGCGATGCTCCCGGGACCAAATCACGATTGACCATCGGCGACAGAGTAGAGATCGGCACGGGTGCTGTCATCATCGCCCCCCTGCGCAGCAGCATGTCCATTTGCAACGATGTCAGGATTGGGGCGAACTCGGTTGTGACCCGTTCGATTACACAGCCTGGCACCTATGCCGGCGCCCCCGCGGTGCGCGTCGTACCACGCGAAAAGGTTGAATAATGCGTATCCTCTTCGTCACGCTTGAGGTCTTCGGCGGCGCGAAAAAAGGCGGCGGTGAACGCTATGTAACGGAACTGGCCCGTGCCGCGCGAAACCGGGGGCTGACTGTCGATGTCGTTGTTGTGCGGTCCTTGCGCGAATTTGCAGAACTTGGCGATCTCGATGAGCCGGCGCATGCCATTTCTCTACGCCGTTTTTTCGACTTGGCGTATCGATGTGACATTGTCCATGTTCACCAGCTCAACACGCCTGGTTTTGACTATGCAGCGCTGATGGCCAAGTTGCTGCGCAAACCACTGGTCTTGACCGACCATGGCGGAGGCGCGCTCGCCCCTGGCCGGGCTCTGGGACGCTTGCGGCTGCGTCTCATCGATGCCGCAGGCTATGTGAGCGCCTGGAGCAGGCAGGACCTGGATCCAACGGGTATTATCAAACAGAATGTGATCATTATGGGAGGTGGCGATCATTTGCCAGACGCAGATCCACTTGAGCAGTGCTATGACTTTGGCTTCATTGGCCGCTTGGTGCCTCACAAGGGCGCCCATATCGCGGTTGAGGCTCTACCCGTAGGACGTCGTTTGGTTTTGGCGGGGCAACCTAGAGACCAAGCCTATTTCGCTTCTCTGAAACAACTGGCGCGCAACAAGGATGTCACCTTCGTTTCGGACGCGACTGATGAAGTTGTCGCCAGTCTCCATAAGTCCATAGGGTTTCTTCTCGTCCCCTCCGTCGAGCATTATCAGCGCCGTGATTTTTCCCGCCCTGAACTTTTGGGTCTTGTCGCGCTAGAGGCGCTGGCGGCCGGGACGCCTGTCATCGGCTCGGATGTCGGTGGGCTTGGGGAACTTCTCAAAATGGCAGGCCAAATCACTGTTCAGCCGGGCGATGTTCCTAAATGGCATCAGGCCCTTTCAAAGGCAGCGGGCAGTCGTTTTCCATCTGTGACCAGTTCCGCCTTCACATGGGATGCCGTCGCGGGGAAATGCATCGAACTCTATAGATCTCTTTAGATCTCTTTAGATCGAATTTTGTACTGCGCATCGTTGATCGTGTGTGCTTAGCTGAGGGGCAATTGCGTGCAACTGAAGACCTATAACGATTTACAGAAGGATATTGTCGGGAATTTATGGAAGATCCCGAATGATGTTGATTTAATTGTCGGTATTCCTCGCAGTGGCATTCTGGCAGCGAGTTTCATTGCGCTTTCGCTGAACCTGCCTCTCGTCGATCTCGATGGATTTTGTGCGGGCCGCGTGTTTGAAACAGGGACGACACGGCGGCGGGGAAATGCGTCGAAGCACTATCGTCGTGCTCTCATTGTCGACGATAGTAGCCGCACTGGAGAAGCGTTGGCCAAGGCGGTTGAAAAGCTGGACACCGCAAGCGTCGACTTGCCGCCCATCACCACCTGTGTGGTTTACGGAACATCGTCTATTCGGGGCCGTGTCGATGTGGTGATGGAAATCATTGATAAGGCGCGGATTTTTGAGTGGAATGTGTTGCATCATCCGGGAATTTTGAAAGACGCATGCCTCGATATTGATGGCGTTCTTTGCCACGATCCCAGTTACGCAGAAAATGATGACGGACCGGCTTACCTCGATTTTCTACAGCAAGCCCGCCCGCTTTACCTGCCGAGCCATCCGATCAAGGCGCTCGTGACCAGCCGTTTGGAGAAATACCGTCCGGAAACGGAGGAATGGTTGCGGCGCCACGGCGTTGTGTACGAGCAATTGATCATGCTCGATCTTCCAAGCGCCGCAGAGCGACGCCAGGCGGGCGTGCATGGATCGCACAAGGCGGCCTATTATCGGACGAGTTCGGCAAGGCTGTTCGTCGAGAGCGAACTGCATCAAGCCAATGAAATTGCGAGAATGAGCGGCAAACCTGTTCTATCCATTGAAGGGCCGAGGCTATGTCTGCCAAACGGCTTTTCTCCTCAGGCCCTGAAGCAACGGATCACCAATGTGCGTCTTTTGGCGCGGTGGTTGCGTGGCTGTATTGGCGACAAATGGGTTGATCGTCTTCGCGTTGTTTATATGCGGCTGTCGCGCGCTAAATCCAAAAAGCTGTAATCCCGATGAAACTTTTATTTGTGTCGAGATCGACACCATTTCATCGACTTGGCGGCATGGAAATACTGTCCTGGGCTCTTGCCAAGGCCATCGTTCTACGCGGGCATCAAGTTGAATTTCTGACCACCGGCATAACGGGCTTTCTTCCGGGCGCATCTGTTGATGGTATTACCGTCCATGCACTGGATTGCGCAGCAGGGCGCTATTCAAAAGCCTGGTGGAGCAAGTCACGTTCTGTCTTTCTGGACCAATATGCCGACAACGTCGATCTGGTGATGGGCGTTGGGGGAGGCGCGCATGGCGTTCTGGATGCCAAAATAAGAGGAAAATGTCGGACGCCGGTCATCTTGCAGTCGCATGGCACGCCTTGGGGGGAAATTGTCTCGAAGCTGGCCGTCCGGTCGCCCATTTCCTGGGCGGGGGCAGCCCGGAACATTCCCTATCTGGTGCGAGACTGGCGGCTTGGACACTATTCCGGGATCGTCTCCATCGGTCCCGCCGTCGATGAGGCACTCCGGCGCAAACCCATGTCGAAGCTTGTGCACCACACGCCCGTCACCATGATTGAGAATGGTGTGAACGAAGGGGAGTTGAGATTTGACCCGGCAGCTCGCAGCCGCCTTCGGCAGAGATTGGGCATAGGTCCGTCCACGGCGATCGTTGTTTCCCTAAGCCGCGTGATCTTGCAAAAGGGGGTTCGTGAGTCACTGGTTGGCTTTGCGCGCCTTGTGTCGAAACGCCCGGATGTTGCCTATCTGATCGCGGGGGAGGGCGATGCGGAACCTATGCTCCGAGCCTTGGCAAAAGACTTGAATATTGCCGACAAGGTGCATTTCCTTGGGCCGGTCTCTCGTGCCGATGTTCCAATGGTTTTAAGCGCCGCAGACGTTTTCCTGTTCACGTCGCTGAGACAGGAAGGTCTGGCGATTGCACCGCTTGAGGCGGCGGCGTCCGGGTTGCCCGCCGTTCTGTCCAGCCACCTGAGGCTTCCGGAACTCGTGGCCAGATATGCGCCACCAACAGAACCAGACGCCGTGGCTGATGCGCTCCAAGCCACATTGGATAGTGCGCCACCTCGCAACACAACTCTTTTGCCCAAGCGTTATTCTCTTGAGCACGCGACCACCCGATACCTTCAGCTTTTTGAAGAGACCATTTCACGCCGCTGACATCCGTCTCGCGCGCATAGACAGGTTGCTCCTCCCACTCCTTATCACCGTCCGCGCACCTGCTGCGACACGTCGCTGACGGCTGCCCAAACACCATAACATCACGACACCCGTCGATCTTTGAACCTTGATCTCACGCTGGTCACACCAATGGCGCGAGCGGGCGCGGCCATGCGCACGTGCCGCCATGATTTTCCCACCTGCCCAACTTTCCCCGAGCCACCCCCATTGATGAAGGTTAAAATCGTGCGACATCTCGACGTAGTATTGGCCCATGACTATCTCACCCAGCGTGGCGGAGCGGAACGGGTCACCGTGGAACTCGCGCGGGCGCTCAACCCGCGTTATTTGATAACCGCGATTTACTCCCCGGAAGATGCATTCCCGGAAATGAACCGGATTTCGATACGATCGACTGCGTTGAGCAGAGTGAAGTTGTTCCGCCGAGATTCTCGTCTGGCGCTGCCATTGCTGGCTTCTACATGGAATTTTATCAGGCCCGTGCGCGCGGATGCCGTGGTGTGCAGTTCATCTGGTTGGGCGCACGCGCTGCGGACTGCGGGGGCAACCCGAAAGATCGTCTATTGTCACAACCCGGCACGATGGCTTTATCAGGCGGATGATTATCTGCTGGATCGCCCATGGCCAGTGCGGGTGGCGTTGGGCCTCTTGCGAGCGGGTCTGTTGAAATGGGATCGCAAGGCGGCGGCCTCCGCGGATGTCTATATCGCGAATTCCACCTCGGTTGCAGAGCGCATTCGGCAAGTTTACGGCCGCGAAGCCCGCGTGGTTTTCCCGCCGGTTTCGGTTGATCCAACCTTGCCGGCAGAGCCAGTTCCGACGCTCGCGGGTAAAACCTTCTTCCTCATGGTGGGACGGTCACGTGGATACAAGGGAGCGCAGCCGTTGGTGGAGGCGTTCAGGGGTATGCCCGAGCATGTGCTTGCCGTTGCCGGTGGCGGCAAGATTCTGGATGCGCCTGCCAATGTTGTGTCGACCGGTTACGTCAGCGAGGCGAAGTTGCGTTGGCTCTATGCCAATGCGCGGGCATTGATCTCGGTGTCACGAGAAGACTTTGGATTGACGCCAATTGAAGCGAACGCGTTCGGCACGCCGGTTCTGCTCTTACGGGCAGGTGGATTTCTCGATTCGACGGATGAAGGCACGAGCGGTCTTTTCATCGACGACGCGACACCAGAGGCGATCCGTAGTGCTGTGCGTGCTTTCCCGGACACATGGGATACCGACGCCATCAAGCGTCATGCGGAGAAATTCAGCCCTCATCGGTTTCACGAGGCCATCCGTCGCATCGTTGCGGAAACATGCAACGCCGGGTGAAATGCTCGCGGCTCCAGGTACGGACTGAAGGAGGAACTATGCGCCGAAGACGTCTGCTGAAAGCCTCACTACTGTTCGCCACAGGCTGTGCCGCGTGGCCGGTCAGCGATGTTCACGCCGCCATCGAAAGAGAAATCTATGACGTTAGCGATTTCGGCGCAAAGGGTGATGGACGCAATGATGATACCGATGCGATCCGGACCGCAATGGCGCAGGCGGCGGCATCCAGAACACCTGCGACTGTCCATTTCCCCAAAGGCCGATATATCTTCAGCACCCTGGAAGAGCAGTTTGACGACATCGAGTTCAGCGGCGATGGGGCGGTCCTTGTATCGACATTGCCAGTCGGCACTCCTCAGCCGGCAATCTGGTTGCACGCCAGGAAGCTTTGGATCCACGATCTATCGCTTGATTATACCGATGCGATTGATGTGCGCCGACCCGGCGTCGTCGAGAGCCGCAAGCCCAACGCCTACGGTTTGCGCCTTGGCGGCGCGCGTGACCCGCATTTGTGGAATGCAGAGCTGGTCCGGGTCGAACGCGTTCAGGTCACCAATGCGCGGGGCGGCGGAATCCAAGTCTCCCATGCCAGTAACGTTACGGTTCGCGGCTGCCGCATACGCCAGGTTTTGGGCAACGGATTGGGTTTTGACGGTTGCGTGGCCAATGTTCTTGCCGAAGACAATGACATTGCCCTGACGGGTGACGATTTGCTGGTGATTGTCACGGACTTCCGTGTTCCCAACGGCACGCGAAACGTGATCTTTCGCCGTAACACTGTGGCGAAAGGCTACGCCAAGGGCATTGCGTCCAGCGGAGTTGACGGCATGGTCATCGAGGAAAACACCGTGAGTGACACGTTCGCGGGCGGAATTGTGGTGTTTTCCGATAGCTATTATCGGCTGGGTCGATCGATAGACGTGACTGTCAATGGCAACACCGTTAAGGCGGCAGGCCGCTTCTTTGGCGAAGGACAGTTTCGTAGAGAGGCATCACCCGTTGGCAACTCGATTTATGTTGCCGGTGGATCGGCAAACGTGGCCATTCGCGGCAACACGCTCATCGGATCTGTGCGCGACGGCATCGTCGTGACGACAATTAAAGGCCTGTCGATCGTCAAAAACAATGTGCTCGACCATCCGGGAGTGGGCATACTGGTTGGTGATCCAAGCGATATAGACACGAAGCGGGTCAGTCATTTTCAAATCGCATTCAATTCCGTCCGGGACAATCGTGATGGCATCATCGTCGGATCGGCAACAGACGGCACAATCACGGACAACGTGATCACGCTGGCTCCCCCGGGTAGGGGGCAAGCACTTGTTGTGGCTAACAGCAGCGCAGTCATCGTCCAGAAGTGAACGATTGGCACATGATTGCCGTGGAATGCATCTTCCACAGCTGCTCATAAAGGTGAAATTTGGATACGTTGAACCAAATTCTATTCATCGGGATCTGCTTTTTTATCCTGTTGCGCTTCTACTGGCTGGCCTTGCGGAACACGCCATGGAAAGGCTTGCTGTCTGCGCTGGCATGTATTTTATATATATTTTGCTTGTATGGCTCGGCCTTGATGCAAGTAGCAGGTCTCAGCAGCACGAAGCTTCTGGGGCCCCATATTTTGCCGCCTGCCCAGGCCTATGAGCTGGGTGGACTGGCAGGCAAATGGGCGATCGAATTATGTGTGATTTTGCTGGGTGAGGTTATGGCGGGGTTTCTCGTGCCACAGCGTAACCCCCTTATTTCTCAACGCTCCATTTCCAGAGCGTCTGGCGAATTCAATTTTGTTATGCGCAACGCCGCCCTTGCGTTGATCGTAGTCGGTTCCATTTCAACACTGGCGTTTCATTCCGACCTGTCCAGCCGTGCGGATGGAGGGCAGGGCGTGGTGACCATTCTCAAGACCTGCCTGGCGGTGGGGTTGTGCGTGTTTGCCTTCCATAACTTCTTCAATCAGAGGATTTATTATCTGGTCAGTGCTTGCGGGATGATCCTGCTGGTCACGGGGGCGGTCAGAAGTCCGGTTCTCTCCGTGGCCCTGGCGTTTTTCGCGGGCAAGATTGCGCGCGGAGAAGTCACTGCGGCGATGCTGATGCGATACGCCGTGTACGGGCTTGTGCTTGCGGTTGTAGGCGGGGCCATGTCGAACTTCCGGGGCGACGTTGTTTCAGGAAGGGGGGCTGATCTTTATACCGCGTTTGCGGAGTCGATCGAAAACCCTTTTACCGCCGTATATGGGGGAGGTATCGATACGCTTGATGGCTATCGCCTGGCACAATTCGTCCAGCCTAACGAACCGGCTCGTCCTGCGAATATTCTTGTGGCCATCACGACTTTTGTCCCTCGCGCTCTCTGGCCCGACAAGCCAAAGGATCTGAGCCTCGACATCACCAACCGGTATCTACGGTGGGACCAAGGGGGTATTTTCCTGTCTATGGTCGGTTACCTCTCTATCGCATTCGGCGGTTACATTCAGGCACTGCTTGCACTTTTCATATTGATGACCGGATTGTGCGGACTATACCGAAAGGTGTTTGCAACCTTTTACGGATTTATAGTTCTGCTGATGACCTTCCGCCTATTCCTGGGCGGGTCTCCATTCGATATCTATTTCTGCCTAGTATACCTGCTCATTTACACTCTCGCTCAAATCCCCTTCAAGCTGATTTGGGTTGGTTATTCTCGGAAAACGTACTCAGATGGTTGGCCTGTATAACGTTATGGCGCTCCGTCTCTTAACCAAACCGTTAAGGACAGCGCGAGGTTAAGGAGGTCGATAGGCACGCAGGTGATCTCGGCCATTCCACCGGTTCGCGTGCCGATCGAGCGAAGATGCTCAAGGGTGAGCCAACAGCTTGATCACCTCCAGGGAAGTGCCTTCTTCCGCTATTCATAAAGGCGCTGGAAAGTTTTGCCGCCATTGCTCCGGCCGAAGCACGAGCCGGTACGATATGCGCCACTGCGCCTTCTGAACATGATCGGTGTACGCCGCGACGATCTCAGGGGCGGAGCCTACGAGACGTCGTCAGCGCGTGAATGCCCATACGCCTCTTAACACCTGTAATGGGCAATTTCGGCTCCGACCCTCTGACTGGCCGAAAGCGACGCGGATGCCACCGTCTTACCCTTAAGACCGCCAGCAACACCAAAGAGGAGTTTCCCATGCGAGAGCCCATGCTGAATGAACTATCGTTGATCCGATCTGTCTGCATGCAGAGGAGCGGTGAAATTCGTGATCTTCTTTTCCGTGGTCAGATTTTCGCTCGGAGGCAGGTCGCATGAGACGACTTCCACGATCCTTTGATGTGGTCATCGATAATCTCTCTCACGTCGCGGCCGCATATTCTGATGGCGTAGCCGCGCGGGTACAGCACGAAATCTGGAGACGCCTCTCCAACATTTTTAAAACGGAGGACTGGGAGGTATCCGAGAGCCCTTCGGGTGTAAAAATTTCTTCTCGTGCCAGCGACGCGATAGCATATCCCCGGGCAGAACTTGTGGAGGCAGCGCTTGTCGCAGCCGCGCGACGCCCGGTTACGATCAAGACTCAACAGATCGTACCGAGTTTGAGCGCTCATTTTGGAGAGACCGAGAAGATCGCTCCGCTTGTCGAACTCGACCCTGGACAATACCGGATGGATATGTGTGCCGCAGCGCTCGCCTATGATGCGTTGAATGTCGGTGAGATGCGTTTTGCCGAGCAGGCCGTTGTGGGTGGAGAACGCTACGACCGACCGCTTTACCACGAGTGCCTTGCCCGACTGTTGGATCCAGACGGTGCCGTCGTTCTTCCCGGAACCTATATCGCCGCCCTGGAACGCCTCGGATTGATGCGGGTCTTTGACTGGCACGTCGTTCGGGAGATCTTCCGTCAGCTCGAGTATCGGCACGACGTCGTTATGGGCTGCAATGTTTCGGCGCTCTCTGCTGTGGATGACATTTGGTGGACATCCGCTTTTGCACAGTTGCGCCGACGACCCGATATTGCCAAACGGCTTGTGATTGAAATCACTGAAACTGCAATACTGCCAAGCGTAACCGATGCCATGGCCTTTATTTCGGCCGTCCAGGGGGTCGGCGCACGTGTCGCTATCGATGATTTCGGCGTGGGCCACTGTTGCCCCAATTTTGCCTGCGAAGCCAACGCTGACATCGTTAAAATTGATGGGTCACATGTGCGCAACCGGCTTTCCAACGAGGGGCAGCTTAAGCTCCGGAATTTGGTAAGCCTCGTCGGCGAGTTCGCGCCGATCGTTGTGGTGGAGGGGATAGAAAGTGCTGATGACCTGCACGCTGCGAAGGCAGCCGGTGCGAAATATTTTCAAGGCTATTATTTTCAGGCTCCGACATTTCCCGACCGTTTGGTCAATCGATCTCAGACGATAGGATGGGAGAAAGTCCGTTGAACGGCGAAGAGAGAAAGCCGCTTGGCTGGATGTTGGTAAAGGGCAAGGTTCAAATACGTGCCGGAAAAACCTTGGCGAGTCTCTCGATGGACGGTGCGCAGGCAGGATGCGGGCGGACTAGCGCTCTACTTGCCCGGCTGGCCAGATTCCGGCCTCTCGATGACCGGCCGGAGCATGCCTGGGCACATGCTCATATCTGTGATCAGAAAATTCAACGAATTGTTAGCGATCCGTCGTTCGGCTTCAGCACGGACGATGTTCGTACCATTATGTCGAGCTACCAAGCGGGTTTGATCGCAGGGCTGGACGGTCTGAGCTTTTCCTTTGACGATCGGATGCACGCACCATTTAGCCGCGACGAACTTCGCGACGTCAGCGCGATGGGTTTTAGGCACGGAGATGCGATACGGCAATGGTGGGCTAGCTACACGGCGTTGGTAACGGCCTATTTCGATGGGAAGTGGGTATGAAGAAAACCTCCAAGACCGCTCAATCTGAAGACACTCTCCCGCTTTGATTCACATCAGCACGTTGAATATCGGGTCGATCGTTTTGCATTCGTTTTGATTTTGCGAAGTTGATGCCGGTTTTCTTACTATTGCTGGAAGTGCTCACGCAGTTATCGTCGTTGAGGACACCTTCGACGCTATAATAGAGGCTCCAGGCGATCGCTTCGCGGTGGCAAATCGCGCCAATGCAGTCTTCTCACCGTTAGACGTGACACTGTGTAACTTTATGTCGATAATGGTAATCGACTGCTGAAGCGTTTCGCGCGCACCTTAATGAAGGCAGCCGCCCTTGCCTTGCCCTGATCTGGGCAGCACTACAGAGCGCGACAATTGCTACTATGAGGGAACCCGCGAAGAATGAATAATGGCAGCTTCGCCCAACTGGACGCAGAGGGAATTGGTCTCCAACTTCTTCGTTGCCCCAAAAATTTGGTGGTAACATTGATGCCTGTGTCTATCCCGTCTTGATCAGGAAGGCCAACGTCTCCCGCCGCCGGCTGAGCCACGAGTTCAACTGAACTTGCTTCCTCCAGCCTCCGCTATCCCGTTCATGGATGACAGGGAACGTCGCCGTTTTTGACACCGACCGTTCATGGCGTCATAGCCCGCTTCTCCGGCAGTCTCTGTCTCGGCGCATCGTATAAGTGCGGGAACAACACGTGCTCGCTTCACGCAGAAGCTTCTGCAAAGGCCAGCCTGATCAATCGTGCTTACAGTTAATCCTAAAAAGCAAAATAAGGGTGAATATCAAGTGGTGAAGAAGCCAGCCGTGACTAAAAACCTGACAAAGCAGATAGAAACCGCGCTTCAACCATCAGGGTTGACGACGTGTCTTCCCTCAGTTGAAGCGACCGCGAAGATTGTAAGCGCGTGGGTGAAGAAGAACCACATACCGGCAGCGGCGCTACCCGGACTGATAACTATCGTGTCGAGCAGCCTTAGGAAGGCAGCTTCAGTCAGCCCCACAGACGTCATCGCATCCACTCGCTCGCCAGCTGTTCCACGCCATGAGTCGGTTACCGATGAATGGATTATCTGCTTGGAAGACGGGCTGAAATTCAAGTCCTTGAAAAGGCATCTGCGGGTCAAGTACGGGCTGGCTCCTCAGGAATATCGTTCAAAGTGGGGGCTACCGTCGTCTTACCCAATGGTGGCACCCGCTTATTCTCGCCGACGGTCTGCACTGGTCCGTCGGTTAGTATGGAAGGATAAAGCAGAAGGAAAAAAGTAAACAAGGGCCGGTTGATTGAGACGATCGGATGAAGTGCTTGGCCTCCGGCGACATACACATCTGTCATCGGTGATGTCGGAAAGACATAACATCAACTAGACGATCACTCGATCTATCCCTTGCGTGATATTTTCCTTCTGGCTGGACATCGTCAACAATTGCGGCGCTACGTGGTCAAAACCACCAGGAGCGACTTGGGGTTCCAAACTTTAAACTGGCCCCGCCCAGCATTTTGACGGGGCCCTTCTATCACTTCTTCACCATCTTCCGGAAGAAATTCATTTGGGGTTTGTTTGGCAGGTCTACGACGGTGGTCTTGTCACCGATTTCCAGAACCTTCTCGGCAGTATTATCGAAGGTTGGCCACTCAGGCAGACCTGTCCCATTTGGATTTCCTGTTTCCACGAAGTTGGCGATGTAAGCCTGCCAGAGGCTCGACAGCTCCCTATCGCGTGCTGTGAATTCGCGATCAAACACATCGAGCGTGCCGAACACGTAAGGCACCTGCGAGCCGTGATACGCGCCCAGAAGCGAAGCGAGAGAGTTTTCCTGGAACGACTGTCCTTCCCAGAATGGGCTTAGCCGAGTCCAGTAATAAAGGT
>Ga0157370_10000719_pt1 | contig 41492 bp, 36 predicted proteins | sample C35metaG_FD_113463 | JGI IMG/M metagenome (GOLD analysis project Ga0157370, IMG submission 113463) | Corn rhizosphere microbial communities from Kellogg Biological Station, Michigan, USA - C3-5 metaG | ecosystem: Host-associated > Plants > Roots > Rhizosphere > Soil | place: USA: Michigan... | reverse complement strand
GTGGCCGCTGGAATCGGCTGGGTCGAGGGCATCACTTACGAGTGGTCGACCGAACAAACCATCGAAGCCGTGAAATTGTTGCTGGACCTGGGTCTCGATCCGAATGCACAAGCCGACACAGGGCGCACCGCGCTGCACGGGGCCGCACACAAGGGGAGCACGGCAGTCGTACAAATTCTGGCGGACCACGGCGCCAAACTCGACGTTCGGGATTACGGAAATACGGATAACCGCGGCGGCAAGCTGGCGATCCACACATGGGAACCGGTAGATTACGCCGATGGACTGGTCCGCGTGGGCGTGCAATCGGCGATCCCGCATCCCGAGACCGGGCTTCTTTTACGCAAATTGATGACGGCTGCGGGGCTTCCTGCACCGCCCGTCGGCCGAACGCTCGAATCCATCTGCGTGACCGACGCCTGCGATTAGTTCCAATCCGAAGGCTGCTCTAGGCTGCCAGTAACGAGAACGGAAGCCGATGGTTTTCCAGTTGTTTTTCAAGCGCTTCTAGCTGCAACGTCGCATGAAAAACCTCTGGGCCATCGTGCGAATACAACGCTTTCGTTTCGGTCCAGATGCCGAGAGCAAACCGGTATTCGCTCAAAAGTTCGTCGTAGCTTACTTGTTTGGCGATCATACCGTAGGTAGAGCAATTTAGTAGCCAGGATGTGGTGCGCCCGAGAGGATTCGAACCTCTGACCTTTTGCTCCGGAGGCAAACGCTCTATCCAGACTGAGCTACGGGCGCGCGATCGATAGCGTTCAAGGACATTTTAGCACCTATAGTACGTCGGCGAAGCCGCGCTTCAAGTGGCGGAAAAATAGACCACCCAGCACAAACACGCTGGTGGAATAGGCGGCGATTACCGCCAGTTCGCGCCAATCCGGCCATTGATTCGACAGCAGGCGGTGGCGATAGGCGTTCACCAGCCAAGACATGGGATTCCAACGGACCAGGGCGTGCAACGGTCCCTTGATCCGGTCCTCGCTGATCATGATGGGCGTGATCCAAAACCACAGATTGATGATTACGCCCAGGGCCTGAGCGGTATCCCGAAGGTAGACGTGGAGGCTCGAAGCGATCCAGCCCACGCCCACTGCGAACAGGCCCACGAATAGCATGTAAACCGGCAGCAGAACAATCATGGGGCTGAATGTCTTGAGCCACAATGCCACCGTCAGAATCGCCAGCAGTACTGCGATCAGATGGTGGATCATCGACGACAGAAAGATCGAGACCGGCACGACTTCGGACGGAAACACCGTACGGGTAATCAGGTTGGACTGTTCCACCAGCGATCCGGCGGAGCGCGTCACGGTCTCTTGAAACAGCCACCATGGCAGAATTCCGCAGAACAGAAACAACGGATAATTGGTGGTCACTTCGTCCGGCCCCAGCGTGACGCCGAACCAGTACTTGAATACCATGATCCAGATAAGCAATTGCACGATGGGGTGAACCACGCCCCATAACCAGCCTGCGGAGGATCCCACATAACGGGTCCGGAAGTCGCGGCTCACCAGTTGCGCCACCAAGGCGCGCCGCTCAACCAGGTTGCGCAGGAAATGCCGTCCGGGAATACGGGCCACGAATTCGAGTTTAGCAGCCGCCGCCCGCGGCCCCGCAGCGATTGTGTTGTAGACTCGAACATTGGTGCGCTTAGCCACTTTGGCAACCCCGTCGTTCGCCTGTGCATTCGCTGGCGTTTTCGCCGTCCTCTACGCGGGCATGAGTCCGGCCACCGCGGCCGATCCGATCACCGACCGGCTCACCTACACGGTGGAGTGGCGCTTGATCCATGCAGGCAACGCAGTCATCGAATCCGGACCAAACTCGGCCACGGTCAAGCTCGAATCGGCGGGCCTGGTCTCGGCGCTTTATAAGATCCAGGACAACTATCGCGTTCAGTTCGACTCGTCCTTTTGCGTCGGGTCGAGTCTGATGAACTCAAAGGAGGGATCGCGCCACCGCGAGACGGCCATCAGTTTCGACCGGAACCGGAACCGCGCGTCTCTGGTCGAAAAAGACGTCGACCGAAACGTCGTTGTAAGCAAGACGGATATTCCGATCCCCAATTGTGTACACGACGTAGTCGCGGGCCTGCTGCGGCTGCGCCGTACCAAGGTGGAGGTCGGCCAGTCCGTGCAGCTTCCCTTGAGCGACGGCCGGAAATCCGCAGCCGTCAAAATCGAGGCGCAGGAACGGGAGCGGGTGACGACTCCTGCGGGCACGTTTAACACGGTTCGCTACGAAGTCAACGTACTGAATGGCGTGGTGTATTCGCGCGCGGGCCGTGTCTTCGTCTGGCTCACCGATGACGAGCGTCGCCTGCCGGTGCAGATCCGCCTGCGGATGAATTTCCCGCTGGGAACCGTCACGCTGGAGTTGGAAAAAGAAGAGTATCCGTAGGCTGATAAAATGCAGTCATGGGCCGATGGCTGGTTGCGTTCCTCGGGATGGCGCTAGCGGCTTATGGCCAGCGCCAGATGTCGGTCCCCGACCTGGTCACCTTCATCAAGTCCTCCATCCAACTGCATAACGAGGATCGCGCGGTTGCCTCAACCGTGCGGCGTCTCAAGCTGACGAATCGGCTGGACGCCGGCACCGTGGAGGATCTGCAAGGCTTGGGCGCGGGCCCTCAAACGCTGGCGGCGCTGCGGGATCTGATCACCACCACCGCGAGTCTTCCCGCGGCCGCTCCGATCGCACCGCCTGCTCCCCCGCCCGCGATTCCGGCACCCAGTCCGGAGGAGCTGAAAAAGATCCTGGCGGAGATCACGGAAAGGGCGCTCGACTATACCAAGAGTCTGCCCAATTTTATTTGCGCGCAGGTCACCACGCGCAGTTTCGATCCCTTCGGTACGGATTCCTGGCATCAGGAGGATAAAATCCAGGAGCAACTCAGCTACGTGGACGGCAAGGAAGACTACAAGGTCGTGCTGGTGAACAATCTGCCCGTAGTGAACATGAAGCATGAACAGCTGGGCGGCATCACGTCGTCGGGCGAATTCGGCACCATGCTGTATCAAATCTTCAATCCGCAGACGGAGACGCAATTCGACTGGGAGCGCTGGGCTACACTCCGCGGCAAACGGATGTACGTGTTCAGTTTCCGAGTGGCGCAGCCAAATTCCGACTACAGCATTTACCATCAGCCTTCGGGCCGCACCATCGTGGCCGGTTATCACGGGCTGATTTACGCCGACGCCGTCACCAAACAGATCATGCGGATCAAGATGGATTGCGACGGCCTGGAAGCTTTCCCCATCAACCAGGTTTCCTTGACTCTGGATTACGCACCTATGAAGATTTCGGAGCAAACGTTTGTGCTGCCGATGGCCGCTGAAGTACGCTCGCGCGAGGGCCGGACACTCGCTAAGAACGTGATGCAGTTCAGCCTTTACCGCAAATTTGGGGCCGACGCGACCATCACCTTCGACACGCCGGATCCGATTCCGGAAGATCAGCTCAAAGAGCAACCCGCCGCTCAGGGTCCCGGGAAGCGATAGTACGTGGAACAATCGACCAGGAGGGCAGCGATGAATGCCTCAACGCGCCGCGCAATTATCCTTGTTGCGACTGCGGCAGGGGCGCTGGTCCCGTTCCGCCCGCTATTTTTTGAAAGAGCCGATCCGGCCACCGAGAAGGTCGACCTGATAATTTGTCCAATGTACTTGATCGGACGCTTACTTCCTCCGATGAGTGATTTCGGTTCACTTGGTTTTCTGGCCGTCGCCGTGGCCGTAAACGTCGTATTCGGCGGCGAATGCGTGATGCGCCGAGATACGCATCGTCGCCACAAGCAAGGCTGCCGCCGCGGCACACAAGGTCTTCATTTCAAAAAATCTTCCTGACTGTTACTTCGCCCGCTGCGCCCGCGAAAGCTCCAAAATATGCTCGGCGACCTCTCTCGGCCGGTCGATCGAGGGCATCACGATCCGGCTTGTTTCCCCCGCCGTTTCCACGGATAAATCGCCAGTACCAATGATCCTTTGGCCGAAGGTCTGGTCGAACCGTACGTCCTGTACCTTGGAGAGCTCCATAATGCGCGAAGTCTTCGAAAATAGGCCTGCTTCGTAACGGAGACGCTCCCCCTGTACATCTAGACTAGTGGTACGGCGCCGAAGGTGCCGGATCACGGTCAGCAGCAGTAAGGCAGCCGGGGCGAGCATGGGAGCCCACAGGGGCACGTCGGGAGGATTGGATGCCCCCAGCCAATAGGCCGCGATGGCCGCGGCCAAAACGGCTACAAACGCATACGCGATCTTGACGCCTTTCAGCGACTGGCGCACTTTCATGCGGTGAATGATAACATGACCCAACCCACGACTGGCACAATGAATAATAGGATGACGAGTGAACGGGCGCAAACCCGGGTTCTGGTAGTCGACGACGAGGAGAGCCAGCGTACCGCCCTGGCGGCGATGATCGCGCTATGGGGCTACGCCGTCGAAACCGCGGCCGATGGGCAGGAAGCTCTCGACAAGCTGGCGGAGGGACGCTTCCACGTCGTCGTGACCGACATGATGATGCCGCGCGTCGATGGAGCCGAGCTGCTGAAGCGCTTGAAAGCTCAAGGTGGCGGCCCGCCCGTAATCGTCCAGACTGCTTTCGGAAACCTGGAAACGGCCGTGGCCACGGTCCACGACCTGGGTGCATTCTGGTTCCTGGAAAAACCGGTCCAGTCGCAGGCTCTGAAATCGCTGGTGGAGCGCGCCGCGACGCAGGGCCGCTTGGCCGAACATGCAGAGCGCCTGGAACGCCAGTTGAGCTACCAGGGCGTGCTTGGTGAGATGGTGGGCGCATCGCCTAAAATGCAGGAGGCCTTCGCCCTCATTCACCAAGTGGCGCCCAGCCGGGCTGCGGTCCTGATTACCGGCGAGAGCGGTACGGGAAAAGAGCTCGCGGCGCGCGCCATTCACATGCTCAGCCCGCGCAAGGCTAGCCCGTTTGTGGCGATCAACTGTGCGGCCTTGCCGGACTCGCTTATGGAAAGCGAACTGTTCGGGCATGAGAAAGGGGCCTTCACGGGCGCCGTGGAACGCCGGGCGGGCGCCTTCGAACTGGCTCAGAACGGCACGGTTTTGCTGGACGAGATCGGCGATATGCCGCTTGCGACCCAGGCTAAACTCCTTCGTGTTCTCGAGGACGGCCGCGTGCGGCGACTGGGAGGAAAGCACGAGATCCAGCTCGACGTGCGCGTGATCGCCGCCACGAATACGTCCTTGGACAGCGCTATCAAGGAAAACAAGTTTCGCGAAGACCTGTACTACCGGCTGAATGTCTTTCCGATTCCCCTGCCGCCGCTGCGCGAACGCAAAGACGATCTGCCGATCCTGGCACAGGCCTTGCTCGAGGACCTGAATCGCAAGCACGCCACCAAAGTGACGGAACTTTCCGGAGAAGTATTGGATCGCTTCCGGACTTATGATTGGCCGGGGAACGTTCGCGAGCTGCGCAATGTGCTTGAGCGAGCGGTGATTCTGGCTGGGGAAGGAACCATCCAGATGGCCCATCTGCCGCCAGGTTTTTCCGGGACACCGGCGTCTTCAGGCACCGTTTCCAGCGACCAGGACCAGGGAGATCTGCATATTCGGGTGGGGCAGACTATCGAACAGGCGGAGCGCGCGCTGATCGAAGTGACGCTAGAACATACCAAGAACAATAAGACCCGCGCGGCCGAAATCCTCGGTATCAGCCAAAAGACCCTGTTCAATAAACTGAAGGAATACGGCACACAAGGCGCCGGCGCCTGATCTAATGTCGCTGCGCGTCCGCCTGGTCCTTCTGATACTGGTGGTGGTGGCGCTGGCGGCAGTGACCTTGTCCGCGGTCGAGCTCGAGACCCTGGTCAACCTGCTCACATCGGATGCGATTGCGTATAGCCGTCTGACGGGCCAGCAAGTCAGCGCGCTGTTACTGGATCACATTGAACTTTATGCGGAGAGCAATCCGACCCCGCAGAGTGTCGAAGAGATTAAGGCGCTGTGGAGCCAGATCGTATCCGACGACACACAACTGCACGAATTGCTGGTGAAAATGGCGTCTTCCGGCTCCCTTTACGATATCAACGTAGCCGGAGAAACCGGAATCATTCTGGCTTCCTCCAATGATGCCGCGGTCCAGACTTCGATGCGACGGTACCAGAATTTTGAGATCTGGGACAAAGCCCCGTGGTACCGCCGCACGCTGGATCTGCTGACGCGCCGGCCGGACTGGGAGATTACGGTCGGGTTGGGCATCGGGGATTCGGACAAGTCCATCTTTACCATTCAAGTGGTAACCTCCAGCCTGTTTTTGCGCGATGCGCTGCGCCCGCAGATCGTTTGGCTGGCCGCGGTATCCGGTGGTGCAATTGGGCTGTCTCTTCTGCTCACCATGCTCGCGACCACTACCGCCCTGCGTCCGGTGAAACGGATCGAGGACAGTATTGACCGGATTGCACAGGGGCGAGTGGGTATAGAGAAACCAGATGACGGCATGGCCAAAGAGTTCCGCGTCGTCGAAAGCAAGCTGAACCTGCTGGGTCAGCAGTATCGGGGTGCGCGCGAGGACGCCACTGAGCTGCGCCATAACGTGGATCAGTTGCTCGAGCGCATGGCCTCCCAACTGGACGTCGCAACGCGGCTGGCGGCTATCAGCCGCCTGACCGGCGGCGTGGCGCACGAGATCAAGAATCCGCTGAATGCTATCGGCCTCAGGCTGGAGCTGCTGAAGGCCCGGCTAGGCGAGCCGGACCATGAGCTTTCCGGTGAAATCGACATTCTCTCTAAGGAAGTACTTCGCCTGGATCGCGTAGTCAAAACGTTCCTGGATTTCTCCCGGCCCCTGGACGTGCATCTGCAGGATATCGACCTCGGCTTGTTAGCGCGGGAGGTCACCGAATTCGTCACACCCCAAGCCCGGCTCGCCAAAATCGAGGTGGTGTTCTCCGCACCGCCGGAGCCCGCTCTAATACGAGGCGATTCGGATTTGCTCAAGCAGGCCGTGCTCAATCTGGTGACCAATGCGATCGATGCCATGCCGCGAGGCGGCACGTTGCATGTTAAAGTCGACAGCAGCGGCGACAAACTGACGCTAGAAGTCTGCGACACGGGAACGGGAATTCCTCGCGAATTGCGCGACAAGGTCTTTCAGCTGTACTTCACCACTAAGACAGGCGGGTCCGGTATCGGACTGGCCATGACTTACCGTGCGGTGCAGTTGCATAATGGTACTATCAGCTTCAAAAGTGAAGCTGGGTCCGGCACTATGTTCCGGCTCGAATTCCCGGCGAATGTACGTCATGCCTGAATCGCGCTATCCACACTTGGGTCTGAGAATTCCCAACGACGGTTCGCGAAGTTCGAACCCGGGGGCAAGTATCACGAAAACACTGACAACGACGCTCTGGCTCGCCGGCGCTGTGGGAATGAGTTCCTGCGGCTTCCACAAGCCTCCACTCGCGTTCAACCCGACCCCCGTAGCGGCCAAGGCACCGCCGCCCATCCCGCCTGCTGCCGAACTTGCTTCGCCACCCGAAGTGGCATTCGAACCGGTGGTGTACGATTTCCCGCGCCAGACTGATCCGTCTGCGGGTTTTCCGGAACCGCCGCCTCCCCCGCGAGCGCCCAAGCCGGTGGCTACCGTGCCAAAACCGCCGCCTGCGCCTAATGAGACGCCAGCGGCTCCCGCCTTGAGACTTTCGCAGATTCTGACGCCTGAGGAATCCCGACGTAACACTCAGGAGTTAGATCAGTACACGGAGAGCGTGAAAAAAAACTTGGCTAAACTGGTGGGGAAAAACCTGACCACGGATCAGAAGAATACTGCCGAGAGGGTTCAGACATATCTCTCACAAGCAGAGCAGGCGCGCGAGCAAGATCTAGTGACGGCAGTCAATCTGGCGAGGCGTGCAGATCTCCTCGCCAAGGATCTTCTCGAGCGCCTGCCCTGATTGGCCGCTGCGTCGGAGGGAGCCAGCAGCCAAGTGAGATGCCCGTGCCCCACGGGTGTCGTTGTGCGGAGCACGGACAATTTCAAGCAGGAGTTAGTTACTCCTGGGCGGAAGCGACGGTGTTGCTCGACTGGGTCGATTCCGGCACGAACAAACGGACTTCCACGCGGCGATTCTGCTTGCGGCCGTCGCGAGTCTTATCGTCAGCCACCGGTAGGGCATAGCCGGAACCCAGCGTGGTGATGCTGCGAACCGGGATCTTATGCTCGTTCGCCAGGTATCGGGCGACGCTGTCGGCGCGCTCTGCGCTCAGCCGTTCGTTGGTCAGCGCGGAGCCGGTCTTATCGGTGAATCCCTGCACTTCGATAACGTAGCGATCCTTACCCTCGGTCATCTTGGCGATGTCATCCAGCTCGGCTTTGGCATCGTCACTCAGTTTGGCCTGATTGACGGGGAACAATACGGTAGCGGACTTGACCATATCGAACTTGTTCATGGCGACCATGTTCTTCTCGATTACGTCGTCGCGCTGCAAACCGCGTTCCGCCGTGGTCTGGGCGCCTTGAGCGGCACGCTCTGCGCCATCGGCGGCCTTCTGGGCGTTGTCCGCGCGCTCGCCGGCTCGCTGGGCGGATTGACCGGCCGCAACGGCCTTGGCGTCAGCATCCGTAACGCGCTCCTTGGTCCGGGACAGATCGGTCGAGAGACTGTCGAGATCCTTCGCGTGATCCGCCAGCTGCTTGTCCTGATCCGTGTTCTTCTGCTCAGTTGCGCTCACTCGGCTTTCGACCGGTGATACGGTCTTGGCCACGTACTTGTGGGTGGCCACGCAACCCGTTCCCATAAAGCTCAACAGCGCCGCACCTGCCATCGTAATAGTGGTTTTCATTGTCAGATTCCCCTTTCGAGACTTGCCCTTCGAGATAGACCTAGCTGGCCGATCCTCACTTGCTCGATCCCCGGGCTGGCTACGTCCGATTTAGGACGCTGGGTGGAGCCAGCCCGGAAACCGATGCCCGCGGGAGCAACCACGGGATCCTGTATAGAATTCATGAGCAAGTAGGATCTCCTCGTCGGAACCAGGAAGTATTTACCACCTGCCCGTGTAACCGATTGATTCTGCATCCCTACGAGCTTCACGGTATACCTTAGGAGCACGTAGGGGACCACATTAGAATCGCTCGAGCGGTTACTAGCGATGACTACTGGGCCGGCGACGCTCCAGGTAAGGTCGCTTTGCCGTCAAGCACGAAAACTAGAAGCTTCGGTGTCACCTGGGTCGTGGGCGGAGGGAAAGCTGGAGCGCCTCCAGCAGCGGCTGGAGGCGGTGCTCCGCCAGCCGGAGCGGGAGCCGGACCTCGGCCACCCCCAGCACCTGCGGGAGGACCCAAGGCCGGGAGTGCGCCAGAGCCACCCGCCAGCGCGACGTACTGTTTCCCGTCGAGCATGTAGGTAATCGGCGGCCCCATACCGCCACGGAGGCCGGTCTGAACTTCGAGGACTTTATCGCCCTTGTCGGCGGTGTATGCGACCAACCGACCATCCGGTATCACCTGGAACACCAGGTTCCCGGCCGTCGTGACCGTGCCGCCGCCGATTCCGCCGCCGCCCTGTGCCCGCCAACGCTCCTTTTGAGCTATGACATCCCATGCGAGGAGGACCCCTCCGCGCCCGTTACCTTCCGGTGGCGTCGGACCAATTGCCGGAGGAGCCGGCAAAGGCTTGGGGGGAGCTGCCGGAGCGGCCCCGGCTGCATTCGCAGCGTCGCCGGCCGCAGCCGCACCACCCCGTCCAAATCCGCCGAACGTGATTCCCATGTTCTGGCGGCCTTCCTGATATTTGAAATTGGGATCGGAGGAGTAGTTAAAGCTGCCTCCGGGCGAGGCTGGCAGGTAGACCAGACCGGTCGCCGGATTGAACGACATGGGGGACCAGTTGTGCGCTCCTCCAGGACCTGGAGCTATAGGAATGGATTGCGAATGGTAATAGGACTCCTGGTTAATGATCGGCTTGCCGGTCTCCTCATTCAGGCCCTTGGCCCAGGTGACTTGCGCGAACGGCTGACCGGAGATGAACTTGCCACTGACGCGGTCGATCACGTAATAGAATCCGTTCTTGTTCGCCTGCATGATCACTTTGCGGGGCTGGCCCTTAATGACCACGTCGGCCAGTAGCAATTGCTGGACGCTGTCGAAGTCCCACTCATCGCCAGGGACCATCTGGAAATACCACACTAGCTTGCCCGTATCGGGCTTCACCGCAAGAATGGACGCGGCATACAAGTTTTCCTTGTCCTTGCCTTGCTGGCGCGCGTCCTGGGTCCACGGACCGGCGTTGCCGGTCCCGACATAGAACAAGTCGGCCTCGGGATCGTAAGCCATGCCGTCCCACACCGTGCCCCCGCCGCCCATTTTCATTCCTTCGGTGGACCAGGTAGCAGCCGCTCTGCGCATGTCTTCATTCTCAGGCGGCTTGGAAGGATCGCCTGGAACGGTGTAGGTGCGCCACGCGAAAGCTCCCGTCTTGGCATCATGTGCTTCGAAGAAGCCGCGCACGGGGAATTCCGCGCCGGCGACACCGATAATCACTTTGCCTTTGGCTATACGAGGCGCCATGGTAAGGGTGTAGCTGTCCTGAGAGTAGGCCACGCGGGTTTCCCAGACCGGTTTCCCAGTCTCCATATTCAGCGCAACCAGCCGTCCATCGTTGGAGGGAGCGATAATATTTCCCTCATACATCGCGATGCCGCGATTCACGATGCCGCAGCACAGCTTGGGCCGCACGGCGCTCTGGTTCACTTCCGGATCCCAGCGCCACTTTTCCTTGCCGGTGCGCGCATCGACGGCATACACGATGCTCCAGTTGGTGATGCCAAAGAGGGTCCCGTTCGACATCAACAGAGTGCCTTCCTGGTTGCCGCCGCCCGGACCGATTTCATACAACCAGTTCAGTCCTAGACGGCTGACATTGGTCGCGTTGATCTGGTTGAGGGGGCTGTAGCGGGTCTCTCCCGGAGTAAGACCGTAGCTGAGCCATTCGTCTCCGGTCTTGCCGGCGTTCCTGAGTGCGGCATCGTCGATGCGGCGAGGCTGCTGGCCGGATGCGACCCAGGCCACTAGAAGGATCCCCGCCGTCGAACTACACAGAGCGAGCTTACGTAGCTTCATATCCACACCTCTTGTATATGTGCGCGAACTCCCTATGGCTCCCGCAGAATTGTCTGGTTCAGAACATTCTATCGAAAACACGGCATAGCAGGCGGTCACACCGACGATGAAAGTACGGCTTCTCCGGACCGTTCCTTTTGCAATTCCCGCAACCGTTTGATGAAGCGGTCGATATCTGCAGCTTCCACCTGAAGGCTCAGGCGCGCGCTGGCTGCCGAATAATACTTGTCATCATCTTCAAGGATCACCTCGATTGCGGCGTGACCCTTATGGTCAATGCAATGGAAACGCATTCGCCCGTACCCTCCCGCGATCTTTGACTCCCGACTGCCAGATTCGTAGATCCTCTCGTCGTCTGGATTAGTTGGAAAGCCCGCGATCTTAGCAGAGAATTCGGTCAGTTGTTCGAGGCCCGCGAAGATTCGAGTCGAACCTGCAAACCTGCCGTTCGAGACCTGGATCTCAATCCCAAGATAATCGTCACCGGGATCGACGATCCTGATTCGAAGGCCTTCGGTCATGGCTCTATAGTCACTCACAAACTCCGTCGCACCCAACCCGCCGGCGCTTGGTAACTATTATGTTACCATTATCCTGGCGTGACCGAGCTGCGCGGCTACATCGACGAGCGAGCAAATAGACCATTCGCGAACTGGTTTGAAGCGCTCCACCATGAGGCCGCAGCCAAAGTGACCATCGCACTGACACGCATGGAGCAGGGAAACTTCTCGAACACCAAAGGGGTGGGTGCAGGCGTGTATGAATACAAAATCGACGTCGGTCCCGGCTACCGCATTTACTTCGGCAAAGATGGCGACACGCTCGTGATCCTGCTAGGCGGAGGCACGAAGAAACGCCAGCAGAGGGATATCGCGACTGCACAGATGTGTTGGACCGATTACAAACGGCGAAAGAAACTGGAGACTCAATAATGCCCCTCACCCAAGACTTCAAGGAAACCATCCGAGCACGGGCCCAGCGCGACCCGGCCTTCCGCCAGGCTCTCCTGCGCGAAGCGGTCGAATGCATCCTTAACGGCGATCTTGAAACCGGAAAGGCCGTGCTTCGTGATTATGTGAACGCAACCGTCGGATTTCAGGATCTCGAAAGGCGAACGCGGATTCCGGCCAAGAGTCTCATGCGCATGCTCGGCCCGAAAGGCAGCCCATCGGCGGCGAACCTCACCAACATCCTTACAGCCTTGCAAAAGACTGAGGGCGTCCGGTTCGAACTTTCACTGAGACGATAGATTCGGTTCGCAAGACCAGATGTTGGCGCAGAGATTCTGTCTTACGATCTCTGCGCCCCATACACCGGCCAAACGCCTATGGCTTATTCGGAATGGAGCCGGGCGCGAACAGGTCCGACAGATCCTCAGCGTTAGCGGCGTCACCCAGGAATGGTCCGACACGGAAGATTTCCTGCATGGTGCGCAAGTCGGAGGAATGCGTGAAATTCACCGGGCTCGCGTAGGGAATGCCGTTCACATTCTTATGCGCATGCTGAGAGATGACGATTTCGCCGATGGTGTGATCAAATTTGTCCGCGTTGTCACCCGAAACACCGTCCGATTCGGACTCGTCCCACCACAGGATGATCACACCGTGGTTCTTGTACGCGTTGGACGCCATGATAGTGGGAACGATCTGCTTCAGGAAATCGTCGCCCTGCTTGATGTTGGCAGCGTCGCCGGCGAGACCAACATAACCCCCGTTGAGTGCCGTGTGCATATCGTTGTATTGGTTTGGCGTAATCCAGTTGTAATCGGCCACGGTGTCGTTCGCCAGATCGGCGAACAGCTGCTGCAACGGCGCGTAATGCCCGGATAGCTGATTGGAGGCGGTCGGATTGTTCCCGCCGTTGGTGTCGGTGAACAACACCATCGGATTATGTTTCGCAGCGTAGTTGTACTGAGGGGACCCATTGAAGGCATTCACTCCACTGGCGAACGAACCCTGGAAACTAGCCAGCGGAACAGTCCATTGAGCCTGGGGCAGCGGAACGTTTGTAAACAAGTCCACATCGACATCTTCCTGATACGACTTCCAGGTCTTTCCGGCTGACGTAAGGAGATTGCTCAAGTGCAGGCCGGTGTTCTGATTCGTGCCGCCGGGGACTTTGAAAGGGTCGTTGTCGTTCAGCACCCCGAAGTTGGTACCGGCTTCCGCCCAGAGATAGTTGGGCTCTGAAGGATGAATCTGAGGGTTGTTTCCGCTAGGGGTGGCAAGCACGTTGTGATATGCCGAGGCGTAAGCGACCTGCTCGCTGATGTGGACCGCGTCGCCATTAACGATGGCGAAAGCAGTTCCATTCACCAGACTGTTAATGAATGGAGCGTTGGGATTCTGATAAATCTGCTGGATCTTGCCGGCTACCTGCGCGGGCTGCGTCCAGTTATGATTCTCCATCGCGATAACGAATACCGTCTTGATATCGGCCGCGCTGGCGCTGAAGCCGCACAGTGCGCTGAACACGGCGACCACACCCAAGGTGCGGCCATGTCTGATTTGCAACATTGAAAGTCTCCAAGGATTTAGGATTGGCGGCGCGCAAATGCCCGCCGCCGCCATATGAATAACAACTGGGTTTGGCAAAACGATGACAACCGAGTGACGTAACCAAAACTTCGATGGAAACAATTTCGTTTTCGGGCACAGGGCAACTTCGCTACAATCGAGAGCGAATGGCCTTCCCCACTCATCGCAAGCGCCGGCTTCGCGTCTCGGAATCCATGCGGCGGCTGGTGCGCGAAACGCAGCTCGAGCCGGCTGATTTCGTCCTTCCGCTGTTTGCGTGCCCCGGCGAAGGCGTGCGTAAGGCGATCACCTCCATGCCTGGCAACTTCCAGCTTTCGGTCGACGAGTTGGTCAAGGAATGCGAGGGCGCGCACGCGCTAGGCATCGGCGGCGTTATCCTGTTCGGGATTCCCGACAAGAAAGACGATCAGGCGTCGGAGAATTACGACGAGAACGGCATCGTGCAGCGAGCCGTGCGCGCCGTCAAGCATACACTGCCCAATCTTCTGGTCATGACCGATGTCTGCAATTGCGAGTATACCGACCACGGTCACTGCGGCAAGGTCATTGGCGAGGATGTGGACAACGATTCAACTCTCGAATGGCTGGCAGCGGCGGCGCTGACGCACGCCCAAGCCGGGGCCGACATCGTGGCTCCCTCCGACATGATGGACGGCCGCGTCGGCGCGATCCGGCAGAAACTTGACGAGCACGGGTTTCAGAAAGTTGCGATTCTCGCCTACGCCGCGAAGTTTGCCTCGGGTTTTTACGGACCATTCCGGGAGGCGGCCGAGTCCACCCCGCAATTCGGCGATCGGCGAACCTATCAAATGGATCCTGCCAACGGCCGCGAAGCGATGCATGAGATGGAGCTCGATCTGGAAGAAGGCGCGGACATGCTGATGGTCAAACCCGCCATGCCGTATCTCGATCTGGTCCGCCAGGCGCGCGACCGCTTCCCTGTGCCGATTGGCGCATACCAGGTTTCGGGCGAATTCAGCATGATTATGGCGGCGGTCGAGCGCGGCTGGCTAGATTATGAACGCATCATGATGGAATCGCTCACTTCAATCCGCCGGGCCGGCGCGGATTTCATCCTGACCTATTTCGCCCGTGATGCCTCGCGTGTTCTGGGCTAATTTACAGCACCGGCTGGTGATCCTGCTTGCGATGCTGACGCTCGCAGCGTTCATTCTCCTGATGGGACCGCCATCTTTCACCAACGCGTCCAGACCCCGCTTCGGCGATCCGATGCTGGCACTCCAGTTTGCCCGAGACGTTCAAGACGTGGACTGGATCCTGGGCGACGCGCCGAGCCCCGACCGCGAGGTGATGCGCGTGAAGCAGTACGTCGATTTCGGTTTTATCGCATGCTACATGTCGCTATGCGCCGCTCTCGGAGCCGTGGCCGCTCGCAAAGGCGGTTGGCGGAAGGTGGCAGGAATCGCCGCCGGAATCTGTGGCCTCGCGGCCGGCGTATTCGATGTCCTCGAAAACCGGGCAATCCTAAATCTGTTGGATGTGCCGCTGCGCGCGACCACGCCGGCGATGATCCAGGCCATTCGCGTGCCGAGCACGGCCAAGTGGCTCCTGGCGGGCATTACAGTGGTATTGCTGTCCGTCTCTCTGATACGAATTCCCAAACCCTCATGAATCCCTTAACAACGCCCCAATTCAAAGTTCCTTTCGATCAGGTGCAGGCCGAGCACGTCGAGCCTGCCATCGACGAATTGCTTTCCGACGCGAACCGTCGCGTGGAGACAGCCGTCGCCGACGCGAATCCGCTGCAAGCGATCGACACGATGACGGAAAGGCTCGACTATGCTTTGAGCGTAGTGCGGCACATCGAAAGTGTCGCCACCACACCGGCGTTTCGCGCGGCCTTTAATGCCGTGCAGCCGAAAGCCAGCGCGTTCTATTCGAGCATTCCTCTGAACGAGGGACTCTGGAACGCAATCAAGGCGTACGCCGGTACAGAAGAGGGGCGTTCGCTCAAAGGGACCTATCGCCGCTTCCTGACCAAGACCATCGATTCGTTCAAGCGCCACGGTGCCGACCTGGACGCCGCGGGTAAGGCGCGGCTCAAAGAAATAGACGTGGCGCTTGCTGAGGCGACCACGAAGTTCTCGGAGAACGTCCTGGATGCCACCAACGCGTGGGAGATGGTGATCACCAACGAAGCCCAGCTCAAGGGTCTGCCGCCATCGGCAATAGCCATGGCGCGCGCGGGAGCCGAATCGAAGGGTGTACCAGGATGGCGCTTCACACTGCAGGGTCCGAGCTACGTCGCGGTGATGACCTACTTGGACGATGCACAGGTTCGCGAGCAGGTTTGGCGCGCTTACAACACCCGCGCCGCTTCCGGCTCGCACGATAATCGGGCGCTAATGGCCAAGATTCTTCAGCTGCGGAACGAAAAAGCCAAGCTGCTCGGTTTCCGCGACTTCTCCGATTTGGTGCTGGATGATCGCATGGCGCATACCGGCCAGCGCGCGCAGGACTTCCTGCGGGATCTGCGGGTGAAGACGGAGAAGCGCTTCCGCGAAGAGAATGAGGAGCTGGAGACATTCGCCGGCCAAAAACTAGAGCCCTGGGATATTGGCTACTGGGCGGAAAAGCAGCGCGCCGCTTTGTACGATTTCGATGAGGAAGCTCTGCGGCCTTATTTCCCTTTGGATCGCGTGGTTTACGGCATGTTCGAGATTTTCGGTCGTATTCTCGGAATTCGGGTGAGCGAAGTGAAAGACATGCCCACTTGGGATCCAGCCGTGAAAACATTTGAGGTTCGCGATGCAGGGAACAATGCTCACCTCGGATCGTTCTACGCCGACTGGTACCCTCGCGAAAACAAGCGCGGTGGCGCATGGATGGATTCGCTGATCACCGGCGATCCGGCCAAGAGCCGTCCGCACCTAGGGCTGATCTGCGGAAACCTGACGCCTCCAGTGGATGGAAAGCCGGCCCTCCTGACGCATCGTGAAGCGGAGACCATCTTTCACGAATTCGGCCATTTGCTGCATCATCTGCTGAGCCGCGTAGAAGTGCGGAGTCTCGCGGGAACCAGCGTGGCGTGGGACTTCGTCGAGTTGCCATCGCAGATCATGGAGAACTGGTGCTGGGAGCGCCAGGCACTGGACCTGCTCGCACGGCATTGGGAAACCGGCGGCCCGATCCCGGAGGATCTATTCCAAAATATGAAGCGCGCCAAGACGTTTCGCGCGGCCAACGCACAGATGCGCCAGCTCGGACTCGGATTCGTGGATCTGGCGCTGCACAGAGAATGGGATGGCACCGAGGACGTGGTCGCGTACGCGCGCCGCGCGATGCAGCCGTTCGCGGCCACTCCGCTACCTGCAGACTACGCGATGATCACCGGCTTTACGCATTTGTTTGCGAGTCCCGTGGGCTACGGCGCCGGCTACTACTCCTACAAATGGGCTGAAGTTCTGGACGCCGATGCATTCACGCGTTTCCGCAAGGAAGGTGTGTTCAGCGAAGCTGTGGGACGCGATTATCGCGATAAGATCCTGGCTCGCGGCGATAGCGAAGATCCGGCCGAACTATATCGTTCCTTCATGGGCCGGGATCCCGATCCGCAAGCTTTGCTGGAACGGGCGGGATTGGCCAAATAGTCTCTGGCCGACGCGGAGCAGCCCAAGGAATCCATCGAAGATCGAATATGCAAAACCCGCATCGGCGAAAATCGCTGGCTCAACGGCACGGAGGAGAACGGTTCGTCTTTCTAGTGCAAACGCGTTAAAGATTACGGAAGCAATCTTGCGCCGGAATGGCCTGCGGAATATCGCCCAGATCCGCAAGCTGGCCGATGAGCGTCGCCCAGCGCTCGGCGGTCATACTGCCCAATTGCGTCGTTTCTTGATGGGGCTCGATGAACGGTTTTTGTGCCTCCGCCACTTCGGCGAAGGCAGCCGCGTCCATCGAAGGATTCAGATCGTGCATATGGCTGTTGGTGGGCTTTGGGTCGTCGAGGTAAACTCGCCATCCCTCGCGTACGGCCGCGACCATGGACTTCGCGCGATCCGGATTGCTCTTGAGCTGCGCCCCGCTGGTGGCCAGCACCGTGGTGTAGGGGTTGTAACCGATATCGGCCACCGGGAACACCGTCACGTCGACTCCGGCATGCTTAGCCTGCAACGGTTCCGACATCACGAAACATTGCTGTGCGAATTTCTCATCGCGCAAGAACGCACTGATGTCGCCGCCCGGCGACGGAACCACTTTCACGTGGTCGAACCCATACTTCTTTTCGAGGATGCGCGCATACGGCAGGCCGCGCTGGATCGCCAGCGTCCCCTCTTTTAGAACATCGCCGATGGAAGCAAGGTACCGCGAAGCGTGCGCCATGATCCCTTGCGGACAATTCTGGAATACGGCGAACAGCGCCACGACGTCGTTGCCGCGGGCGCGCGCCACCACTAGTTCGTCGGCTGACACGATACCGAATTCAGCCGATCCCGCCCCGATCATCTGCACCGTCGGCGTGCCGGCCCCGCCCGGCAGGATCTCCACGTCCAGTCCGTGCTTGTCGTAAGGAGCGGCATAGAATCCACCGAACTGCGGATCGGGTTTCCAGTTCAACGCGAGGCGAATCCTGGAAGGTTTTCCGCACGCTGCCAGCATGGCTCCGCAAGCGCCCAAGAAGTGTCTTCTGTTCATCACTTTTGATTGTCGTTGATTGTCGCCGCTCAGCTGCCTTGTTCGGACGCGTGCCAGCGGCGCAGAGTCAGCGCGCTGATCAGATTGATGAGGCCGAACAGCGCCAATCCCAGCATCGACGCCAGTAACACCGCCGCGAATACCTTGTCTACGCGCTGCTGCGTGCGGGCGACGTCCACTACCGACCCCAGGCCTTGTCCCCCGATGAACTCCCCGACAATCGCGCCGATGACTGCCAGCCCGGATGCCACGCGAAGTCCGGTCAGTATCTGTGGCAAAGCCGCCGGGAATCGGAGCTTGACCAGAGTGACCGTGGCCGAGGCGCCATACAGACGAAACAGATCCCGCAGCGCCGGATCCGTCGAACGCAGCCCCGTGAGCGTGTTGGCAATTACCGGAAAGATCGATACGATGAATGCCGACGCGATTACCGTCTTCATTCCATACCCGAACCAGATTACGAGCAACGGAGCAACGGCAATGATCGGCACGGTCTGGAAAAACACTGCGTAGGGATAAAATGCCCGCTGGACGGCACGCGAGGAGGACAGCAGTACAGCTATCGCGATTCCGATGAGCGTGCTCAGCGCGAATCCTATTAATGCGGCGGACGAAGTCTTGGCCATGGCCGCTGCTAATTCACCGCGGCTGTCGAACAGCGCCCGGAGAACCGCACTCGGAGCAGGAACCAGATAACTAGGGACGAATCCGCTACGTACCACCCACTCGAGGACCAGCGTAATCACCACGAATGGAATCACCGGAGGCAGGACTCTCTTCACTCTTCGTCACTCCTCTTCCATCGCGCCCATCAGGAGTTTCATCTCGTATCCCAACCGCGGATCGGAGCGCAGATCATTCGTACGCTGCGACGGCAAGTCGATGTGGCGATCGAGACGAATCCTCCCACCGCGCCGCGCCAGCACCACCGCACGATTCGCCAGGAACGCCGCTTCCGAGATGGAGTGCGTGACGAAGATCAGGGTCATTCCACGGCGCTGCCACAAATCGCGAAGCTGCACTTCGAGGTTGAAACGGGTGATCTCGTCCAGAGCGGCAAAAGGCTCATCCATAAGCAGCAGCTGAGGTTCGGTGACCAATGCTCTCGCAAGCGACACACGCATGCGCATGCCCCCCGAAAGTTGTGCAGGATAACGGGACTCGGCTTCCGACAATCCCACTTGCGTCAGCATCGCGCGAGCCCTGGCATGGCACTCTTCCCGCCCGACGCCCATCAGCTCCAGTGGTAGGGCCGCGTTAGCGAGGACTGTACGCCACGGCAGCAAGTGTGCGTCTTGAAATACAAAGGCGGTCTGGAACTGTTCAGGTTCGGTGACGATGCGGCCGGCGTTGGTCACCGACAAGCGGGCAATCATTCGCAGTAGCGTCGACTTCCCGCATCCGGATGGTCCCAGCACGGCAAGAAACTCTCCGGCATCGATCGACAGGTCCAGGTCTTCGATCACGACAGGATTGTCATCGAAGACTTTTCGGACGTGCTCCAGCCTTAGCCCAACCCCGCGCCCGATTTCCGTTGATGTGCTCAGTCTTCTTAAATCTTACGGGATTCCCAACTCAGGCCCCATGGCGTCTTGCCTACCCCGGCACTCAGTGGAAGCACCAGCGTCCGTCATCGGGGAAATGGTCTAGTACGTGCAAGGAGGTGGTACCTGAATGGAGAGGCGAAAGGACGCTATGCACGACTCAAAATCGACCAGCCGGAATCTTTGTTCTGAGCTTGTATTTATTACCCGCAAGGACCGCCGTGGCCGGCCGGCCATGCTGGGCAATCTGGAGGAAATCGGCGAGTGGTTCGCTGAAATCCTCACCGACTGCGCTTTTCCCCGCGCAACTGCAGTACGGATCGTGAGTAAGGACCATACCCTCGAAGGTCTTGTAGAAGCCTGCAGGCGCGATCATCAACTTGGTTTTTTCATCAAGGTGAAGCTCTCACCGGGGTCGCGCTGGTCCGAACGTTGGTTCACTCCTAAGCACCTGCTGCAACTTTGGTCCGGCGCGAGCCCTAAGGCGTCCACCTTAAAGGCCGCCTCAGGTTACTGAGGAATTACTTCGTTACGATTTTGCACAGTAGGCGTAACTTCGGCGCTCGTTGCCCGTGCTCGTGAGAGATAAAACTGTCGTCAGTTGTTGACGACCCCGGCCGGAGCGGGAATCGTTTCGGCCCGCTTCTTGCGTTTGCTACCAAACTTTCCGCGGATCTTGTCCACTCTGGCGCGCAGTTGCTCCATGTAGATATAGACGACCGGCGTGATGTATAGCGTCAAGAGTTGGGAGACCACCAGCCCGCCCACGACGGCCAGGCCCAGCGGACGGCGCGCCTCAGAGCCCGCGCCCAAGCCCATCGCGATGGGCAAAGTTCCCATGAGAGCGGCCACGGTGGTCATCATGATCGGACGGAAGCGCACCAGGCAAGCTTCGTAGATCGCATCCGCGGGAGGAACATTGTGCAGACGCTGCGCCTCGATCGCGAAATCGATCATCATGATCGCATTCTTCTTCACGATCCCGATCAGCATGATGACGCCGACGAACGAGTAGATATTCAGCTCGTCGTGGAACAACAGCAGCGTCGCTAACGCGCCCATGCCTGCGGACGGGAGTCCGGAAAGAATGGTGATGGGATGAATGAAGCTCTCGTAGAGAATTCCCAGGACCATGTAGATCACCAGGATCGCCCCGACCAGTAGTAAGCCCAAGCCAACGAACGATGATTGGAACGCGGCTGCCACGCCCTGAGGTGTGGCGCTCACGGTGGGAGGAAGTGTTTCGCGCGCCACTGCATCGACGCGTCCCACCGCATCGCCCAATGCCACGCCCGGCTTCAAATTGAACGAAATCGTCACCGAGGGAAGCTGCCCCAGGTGATTCACGGCCAGCGGCCCCGCAGTGCTGCGGGGCTTAGTCACCGCGCTCAGCGGGACGAGCTTGCCATTGGCTGACCGAATGTAAATCAGGTCGAGCGCTCGCGGATCCTTTTGGTACTGCGGAAGCAGCTCCATAATGACCCAATAATCGTTGGTCGGCGCGTAGATGTCGGAGACTTGGGCCGTTCCGAAGGCTTCGTATAAGGCATTGCCTACCTGATCCGCGGTGACCCCGAGCGATGACGCGTGGTCCCGGTCGATGTCGACAATTACCTCGGGACTGGCGATCAGCAGGTCACTGTTCACGTCGATAAGGCCGGGGATTTCTTTCAACTGTTTCTCGAACTGTTGTGAAGAGCGATACAGCTCCTTTAGATCCTGCGCCTGCAGCGTGTACTGGTATAAGCTCCGCGTCTGCTGCCCGCCAATGCGTACTAACGGCGGATTCTGATAATAGGTCCGCACACCGGGGATGACGTCGCTCAGGGGGCGCAACTCATCCATGATCTGCTCCGGCGAGACGTTTCGTTCGGCGCGGGGTTTCAGCCGGATCTGCATTTGGCCCGAGTTGCCGGCGCCATTGTTTCCGCCTCCACCCACGCGCGAAAAGAATGCGTCCACATTGGGGTTCGCGGCGACTACCTGCGCGACCTGCTTCTGAAGCCTGGCCATGTTATCGAACGATGCGTCCTGGGCGTATTCAGTCGAGACGTTGATCTGATCGGTGTCCTGGCTGGGGATAAAGCCTTTCGGCACCAGACTGTAGAAGTACACAGTGAGGGCCAGTGTCGCGACGGCTGTCATCAGAGTGATAAAGCGGTGCCGGATGACGCCGTTCAACGTCCAGCGGTAGGCGTCCCGCATTGCGTCAAAGCCGCGTTCAGTGGCCTGAAACAGCTTGCCATGCTTCTCCGTGGGCGGCTTCAGGAACCGGCTGCACAGCATGGGCGTCAGGCTCAGAGACACAAACCCGGAGATGAGGATCGCCACGCTGATGACCACCGCAAATTCGTGGAACAGTCTTCCGACGATGCCGGCCATGAACAACACCGGGATGAACACGGCGGTGAGCGATAGCGTCATGGACAGGACGGTGAAGGCAATCTCGCGCCCGCCTTCGAGCGCCGCCGCCATGCGCGACTTACCCATTTCCATGTGCCGGACGATATTTTCCAGTACCACGATGGCGTCATCCACCACGAACCCGACGGCCAGAGTAAGCGCCATCAACGACAGGTTGTCCAGACTGTAGTTGAGGAAATACATCGCGGCGAACGTGCCGATGATCGAAAGAGGCAGCGCCAGGCTGGGAATGATGGTGGCGGAAACGTTGCGCAGGAACACGAAGATGACCAGGACCACCAGCCCTACGGTCAGGAGCAACGTAAATTTGACGTCGTTGACCGATTCACGAATCGACACCGAACGGTCGTAAACCAGGTCCAGGTTCACCCCGGGGGGCAAATCCCTTCGGAATTCCGGGAAGAGAGCCTTGATGCTGTCCACCACCTCGACCGTGTTGGTGCCGGGCTGGCGCTGGACCTGGAACATAATCGAAGGGGTGTTGTTGATCCACGCGAGTTGCCGGGTATCCTGAATCCCGTCGAGCACCTGTCCCAGATCACCCAGGCGCACTGGGGATCCGTTCTTATAAGAAACGATGAGCGAGCGGTATTCCGCTGCGTTCGTCAACTGGCCAGTCGACTCGACCGTATAGGCCTGATTGGCTCCCCACAAAGTACCCGCCGGCAGATTGACGTTGTGCTTCTGGATTGCACCCCAAACTTCGTCGATGCCGATACCGCGTGCGGCCAATTGATTCGGATCGAGTTGCGCTCTAACGGCGAACTTTGAAGCGCCCCACACGTTTACTTGCGCAACTCCGTTGACGGTGGAAATCTTCGGGGCGATCAACACCTCGGCGAAATCATCCACAACCTGCGGCGAGATAGTGGCCGAATTGAGACCCATAAACAGGATCGCCTGATCGGCCGGATTGACCTTGCGCAACTGGGGCGGCGCCGGCATATTGATGGGCAGACGGCGTACGACCGCGGAAATAGCCGACTGCACATCCTGGGCCGCCGCGTCGATATTTCGCTCCAGAACAAATTGCAGCGTGATGTTGGTGGAGCCCCGGGCACTGGTGGAGGTCATCGAATCCAGACCCGGCACTGTGGAAAATTGCCGCTCTAGGATCGTCGCTACTGACGCGGCCATGGTTTCGGGACTCGCGCCCGGCAAAGTCGCCTGAACTTGGAGGGTTGGGAAATCGATATTAGGCAGATCGCTCACCGGCAGCATCCGGTATCCCGCGACGCCCGCAATGACAATTGCCAGCATGACCAGCGCCGTCATGACTGGCCGCCTGATGAAGAGTGCCGTGAGGTTCAAGCGAGAAGATCCCTAAAGTCTAATGTTACCTAGAATGTGGCGCGCCAAAACAGTGCCAAACGGATTACACGCGCAAAATGCATATCGAATCGATATCTTCCGTGTTCTCCAATAGATAGCAGCGCTGGAAGCCTTCTTGGGCAAGCCCATGCATGGATTCGGTTAGATCTGCAACCTGCTTTTCGACGACGTCTGGATCCACCAGCCGGTTTAGACGTGTTCTATTTCGAGCCAGGCACGTGTCCAAGGGGAGGTTCAAAACAATCGCCGTGGTGGGCGCCGAAGTCTGTGCAGCAATCGCCAGAAGACTCTTGCGCGCTGGACGCTGGACGTTCGTGGCGTCGATCACCGTGAGCCGCCCTCGGCGGAGGCGCTTCATGGCGATCAGCCGCAGAAGGTGGAATGCGTCGCCCGAGGCGCTCTGATCGGCCTCATCGTCCGACACCATGGCTCGCAGCGCGTCCGACGAGACAATCTCCGTGCTTTTGAAATGCTTGCGCGCAAGCGTGGACTTGCCACTTCCGGCCGCGCCGATCAGCAGCACCAAACTGCGTTCTGGAATCGTCAGCAACACGATTGCAGTATAGTGGTTCGACGTGAAGAACCCGTGGTACGCCGCCGTAGTGCTCATGCTGTGCTACGCGCTCTCTTATGTGGACCGGCAGATCCTCAGTTTGCTGGTGCCATTCATCAAGGCTGACCTCAAGGTCAACGACACTATGGTCGGCCTCCTCCAGGGCTTTTCCTTCGCGCTGTTTTATGCCCTGATGGGTCTGCCGCTGGGCCGTCTGGGGGATTCGACCAATCGGCGCAATCTCATCTCGATCTGCATCGCATTCTGGAGCATTTTCACAGCGGGATGCGCCCTCGCCCGAAGTTACGCGACGCTGTTTCTGGCCCGCATGGGCGTGGGGATCGGCGAGGCCGGCCTGAACCCTGCTGCATTCTCGATCCTGGCGGATCTGTTTCCGAAGGAACGCTTGGGCGCGGCGCTGAGCGTGTTCTATATCGGCCAACAGCTCGGATCGAGCCTTGCCCTCATCGTGGGTGGGACAGCCGTACAAGCCGTGACGCGACAGCCAGAGATCACGTTGCCGATTTTAGGAACCATAGCCTCTTGGCGAGTGACGTTTTTGATTCTGGGGATGCCGGGACTGCTCTTCGCGCTGCTGGCCTACACGGTGAAAGAGCCGATCCGCAAAAGCCTCGCGCGCACTGCTGCCGGCACCACCAAGCTCAGCATCGAGCAGACGTTTACCGAAATTCGGGCGCGCTGGCAATCGGTGCTGGGAATCTCGGTCGGCTTCGTTTTTCAAGCGGCCTGCAACTATGGTTTCAGCGCCTGGGTACCAACCTATTTCCTGCGCGCGCACGGCTGGACCATAGGCCAGACTGGACGTGCCCTGGGATTCCTGATTCTTCCTTTCGGCTGCCTGGGCTTGTACCTGGGCGGATGGCTCAGCGAGCGATGGCAGAAGCGTGGCATAACCGACGCGCCTCTCTTGGTCGCGATTCCTTGCGCGATCGGCATACTGCTGTTTCTGGTTCCGGCGATGTTGATGCCCAGCGCAGCCTGGTCGCTGGCGTTAATCGGTCCGGGTTTCTTTTTCCTGGTGCTGCCGATGGGCACCGCCGGCGCTGCTCTGCAATTGATTTTTCCGAATCAGGTGCGGGCACAGGTCAGCGCGCTATACCTGTTCATCCTCAACTTAGGCGGTCTGACCCTAGGGCCGCTGATGCCGGGAGTGTTCGCCGACTATTTGTTCAAGGATCCCAAGATGATCGGCGCGGGTCTGGCCCTGACCATGGCGGTCTCCGGAGTTCTTATGCTGGTCATCATATTGGCGACTCGCCGGCCGTATCGGAAACACTATCAGCAAATGCACCCCGCCTAGTCAACCACAGGCATAGTGCCCTGCCCCACCGAGAGCACCGGCAGAGTCTGTCAGTGCACATAAGACAGCCAGGAGCACACCCGCATGACTATGGAGGCGGCCCACATTCTGGTAGAATACTGCACATATGTCTTCGACCATCGAAGTTTTGAACCAAAAGATCGATGCCAAGCACCTCTTGAAGCATCCGTTTTACGTGGCGTGGAGTAAGGGCGAGCTGTCTCTCGAAGACCTGCAGTCCTACGCGCGCCAATATTTCACGCACGTCCGCGCGTTTCCCGCTTATCTGAGCGAGATGCACAGCCGCTGCGAAGATCTCGCTTCCCGGCAGACCATCGCCGCAAACCTGGCTGACGAAGAAGCGACCTCACCCACCCATCCCGACCTGTGGCTAGATTTCGCCGCTGGATTGGGCGAATCGCGCGAAGCCGTGCTCGGACAAGCCGCTGGTCCGAAGATGAAGGCGCTCGTTGAGACATTCCGTTCCATCGCGAAGATGGATACCGGACTCGCCGCCGCGGGCCTGTACTGCTACGAGAACCAGATCCCGGCAGTTTCGGCCGCCAAGATCGAAGGTCTAAAGGCCAACTACAAGATCACCGAGGACGACACGCTGCGCTATTTCGCCGTGCACGAATCGGCCGATGTGGAGCACGCCGCGCAGTGGGAAGCGCTGATTGAGCGTCATCAGGTGCCGGCTGCCGAAGCCGCTGCCGTCGCCGATCGCATCCTGGACGCACTCAACGGCGCGCTGGACGAAATCTACGCTGGCTGCCGGTGTACGTCCGTCAACTAACCGCTGTCTTCAGGTCGAAACTTTCATCCTTAGCTTGGTCGGGGCTCACCGTCGCGTGGGCCCCGATCAGCTTTCTTGCCGCCAAGTGATCCGCCGGCCGATTAATGGAATCGACCGCACATAACTTCCCCGCCCGGTAATAAAACACCGAAAACTTCCGGCTCTCCGGATCGCCCCGCGTCACCACCTGATCGAAGCCCGTCGGCAAGCCCGCCATTTGCAGATGGATGTCGTATTGATCGGTCCAAAACCATGGAACTGCACCATAAGGCGCTGGGTGGCCGACGATCGCCTTGGCGACACAGGCCGCCTGATCGACGGCGTTCTGTACCGATTCCAGACGCACGCAAGTTTCGAGGTAGAGACTGGGGCATTCCGCACAATCGCCTATTGCGAAAATGTGCTCGTCGGGGGTTCGCAGATACTCGTCCACGGTGATGCCGTTGCCTACGGGTAAACCGGCCTCGAGCGCCAGTTCCACATTGGGCGAAACTCCGATCCCGGCGATTACCAGATCGGCCGGACGGCGAGTTCTCTCCCCCAGCAATACTTCGTTGTCGGAAATCCTCTGCAGGGTGGCATTCAATAAGATATCGACGCCCTTGGCTTCGTGCTGGCTGCGGAAGTATTCCGACACCACCGGCGCCACGACGCGAGCCATGACCCGCGATTGGCCCTCGATGACCGTCACCTGTTTGCTGAGAGTCCGCGCCGCGGCGGCCACTTCGAGTCCAATGAACCCGCCGCCGATGACGACGACATCGTTCGCGGCGGCCAAGCGCTGGCGAATCTCGGCAGCTTCGCCCAAGGTCCGTAGATAGAACACGTTATCGTGCGGAAGCAAGCGATTCCGCGCACCAGTGGCCAGCACCAGCGTGTCGTATTCGATATGCTCCCCCGAATCGAGCGTAATGCGCCGCGCGAGACGATCCACGGCCGTCGCGCGCGCTGTGACCAACGTGATGCGCTGCGCCTCGTAAAACGCGGCGGGGCGCAGCTCGGCATGGCGCTGCTCCTGTTTGCCGACCAGGAAACCTTTCGATAGCGGAGGACGCTGGTAGGGGATGTGAGGCTCGTCGCCAATCAGCGTGATCGGCTCCTGATAACCTTCGGCGCGCAAGGATGCGGCGATCTGGAAACCGCCCTGCCCTCCGCCAATAATGACCACGGCCACGTCTTTACTGCTGTGCGGGAGGTGTGTGCACCACCAGGCCGTCGAACGCAGACGTTATGTGGAGCTGGCAGCTCAGGCGGCTATTGGATTTCCGGGGCGACGCGGTCGTCTCGAGCATCGCATCTTCGTCCTCAGCCATCGGCTTCAGCAGGGGCAGGGATTTTTCTTCGACGTAAACGTGGCAGGTCGCGCACTGACAATTACCGCCGCATTCGGCGACAATCCCATCGACGCCGTTCTGCACGGCTCCTTCCATCACAGTGTCGCCAACCGGAACGTCAATGGTACGCGAGACTCCAGCGTCTGAAATATAGGTAATTTTGGGCATGTTGGGCGGAACTCACATTATCGCCCAACACGGCCACGCGCCGTAGACTACTCGAGTACAAAGTTCACGTCGGCGGTAGTCTGCACACTGACTGCCTGGCCGTTCAATAAGAACGGCTGGTATACCCATTGCGCGACAGCCTGGACCGCCGCCTGCGTGAGCATCGCGGGGCCGGATAAAGCCTGCACATCCTGAACTCTTCCGTCCGGTCCGATAGTGACGCTGAGTTGAACGGTCCCCTGAACTCTGGCCGTGCGCGCGTTCGCGGGATAAACCGGAGGTATTCTCTGCACCACACGCGACTCCATGACCCGTCCGCCCACCGTAATCGGCTTGGAGGCCGGTGCGGCCATAGCGACCGGGTCAGCCGACGGAATCCGGAAGTTGACTTCGATGTTAGCGGAGACCGGGACTGCCTTCCCATCCTTGAGCCCCGGCTTGAAGCGCCACTGCTGCACCGCCTCGATAGCCTTCTCATCCAGTCCCAGCCCCACGGAACGAGCCACCCGTATGTCCTGCGGCACGCCGTTTTCATCGATCACCACTTGCAGCAGGACCGCGCCCTGCCACTTGGCTCTGCGAGCTTCTTCGGAATATTCAGGCTCGGGCCTGAGAGTCGGAATCGGAGCGCTGACGCCTCCACCGATCCGGTAAACTCCCGGCGGCACTGGCAAGGCGGCGCTAGCTGGTTGGGGTGCAATCCCTGGCCGCAGCACGATCTCGAGAATCACGTTTGCGCGCTCCGCATCGCGGCCAATTAATGTCATGCGGAATGCGAGGTGCTCGTCGATCTGCTGTAGTTCTTCTTGTATCCGAGCCAAGCCATTTCCACCTTTTTCCAGCGTATCTCCCTCTCGAATCGTCAGGCGATTCTGAATACGTTGCTGCAGTTCCGGGCTAAGTCCGGCATATTCGATCCGCTGCACGACCGCCGTCTCCCGCAGCGGTGGGGGCGGAGGTGGCGGCGGAGGAGGGACTCCTTGGCCGAGTCCTGTTCCAAGTCCCGCGCCAAGTCCACCTCGTAACCCTTTCGCAGCTCCCCGACCTGGTGGCGGCGGAGGAGGCGGTGGGGGTGGCGGAGCCTGCGCGAGCCCTCGTCCAACAGATGGTTGGCCGAAGTGAATCATCGCATGCACAAGCGAGGGCGGCGCAGTATCGGCCACGTAATGCCAATCCAGCACGCTCGCCAGCGCAGCCTTGCGCAATTCATCCGGACCACTAAGCACGCGCGCATCGGCGACCTCGCCTTTGGAATTAAGCTTGAGCTCCAGTAGCACATCCCCCATGGCAGTCGTAGGATTGTGTACCGGCGTGCGATGCGCCAGTGTTGCTCCTGCATCTACAGTAATGCCGGGATCGTCCGGAAGCACCTGCGCGGCGCTCCGCAACGGGAAAAACCAGATCGCGGCGCACGCGCCTAGAACGGCCACGGATGCGGCGACCGAAACATGGGCGGCAAGACGGGATGCAGACATCGAGGTCTCCTTCAGCAGTGCCTGCACTCGTGCCGCGAGCTGGCGTTTTTTAAGAAATAAGGGCGCGGGTGCGACGTCCGCCTGCAATCTCTGCGCGGCGACGGATACCAGCGCGTCCAAGTACCCCGTGCGATCGCGCGTCGCATCGACTACTTCCTGATCCACTACCTGCTCCCGAGCCAGTTGAATCCTCGAAAGCACAAACCACACGGCCGGCTGAAACCACAGTACGCTCCGAATCAGTTCCTCCGCCATGACGAACAGCCAGTCGCGGCGATGGACGTGGAACAGCTCATGACTGGCGATGGCTTCCTGCGCGCTTGGCGGCAGTTCGGACATCCTGGCCGGAAGCAAAATGGACGGGCGCAGCCAGCCGAACGTGACAGGACCAGTCACCTGATCCGACACGTACCAGCTCGCACTTCCGCCGAACGCGACCGGAGGCGTCTGCAAGGGCCGGGCATGCTTCCGGATGCGGGCCAATCGCAGCAATCCTGCGGCCACCCAGACCAGTCGGAATGCCGCACCGGCAGCCAGCAACATCGCAAGTTGTTCGAATCCCCAAGCGGTTGAAGTTGGGGGAACCCTGGATACCGCTACGGCGGGTATCGTCAATGCTACAGGCGCTGACTGCACTAGGGCCACGTCGAGCGGCCGCTTCCAGGGAGCTATTACGGGAAGCATCAATGCAATTGCCAGAAGCGTCTGCCAGAAATAGAGGCGAGCCCGCGGATGGCGCAACGCGAACGCCCCCGCCGCGCCGGCCATGGCCAGAATCGAGATCTGCGCCGACCAGGACAGCAGATTGCCAAACAGTTGCGAGTTCATCATCGCCTCTTGTCGCCTGCCGCGCGAATGCTGCGGCGGATCTCATCGAGCTCTTCCTTGGTGAGCTGGTCATCCTCCACTAAGTGCAGTAGCAGCGGCTCGGCAGCCCCGTTAAACACGCGATCGACGAATTCCCGGACCATGGCGCGAATCACCTGCTTTTCCGGGCGGCTGGGTGTGTAAACAAACGCGCGGTCGCCTTGGCGTTTCTTGAGATAACCTTTCTGCTCCAGAATGTTCATCATCGTCATGACGGTGGTATAGGCCACCTTTCTGCGTTCCAGCAGATCTTCATATACCTGCCGCACCGTAGGCGTCCCCAGCTTCCAGATCACCTTCATGATTTCCAATTCCTGTCCCGTGAGCGTGGTTTTTGGCTTGCTTCCGATGCGACTCATACTAAAACATTAGTACGAACCCTTTCGCATGTCAATACGGTACTAGAATAATCCTGATGACTTCGCACAAACCGCTCTTCCGTCTACTGCCGGCGATCCTGCTGGCCACACTTGCAGGGAGCGCCGCCGCTCAGGAAACGCCCAAAATGAAGAAGTTCCTGACTAAGCCCCTGGTGATCGAGGATCAGGGCAGCTTTTTCGTCGGCGGCGTGCCGAAAGTGACCAACTACGCGACCGTGCCGGCGGCCGGCCAGTCTCCTGTTCCCAATCAGATCATGATCGGCCAGATGTATGTCCAGTTCGAAATCCCAGTAGCCAAGAAGCGCAATGCGCCACCGGTCATCATGGTTCACGGATCGACTCATACGGCGGCGTGTCTCGAATCGACACCGGATGGCCGCGAAGGCTGGTATCCCTATTTCGTGCGCAAAGGCATTTCTACTTATCTGGTCGACCAGGCCGGTCGCGGGCGCTCCGGGTTCGACGAATCGGTACTGCATGAAGCCGCGGCCTTGATCCGTGGCGGAGATGTATCGAAGGGTCTGCCCCTGATCCCGGCCTTCGGAAGGATCACCGACAACGGCGCCTGGACCCAGTGGTTCGGACACCTGATTCCGGAAGGCTCTACCATTCTCAACGGAACCTTGATACAGCACGGAGACCCCGGCGATCCCCCCAGCGACGATGCGACGCATACTAACGACTACCGCCCGGCGTACCCGTTCAGTACGGTCGACGCGAATGTGGCGGCGCGGGTGCGAGCCATCGGCCCGTCACCTAAGGGCCCGGCCAATGATTTCGCTCTCGAGTATTACAAGCAGTTGGTCCCCAACGCTGAGGCGACTCTGCCGGGCTCCGTTTGTCCTACTTGCGACCCCAAGGAGATCGCGCCGGCCAATACCTGGACGCCGATGGATCTGGCGTTACTTGTCGAAAAGCTAGGCGGAGCAGTGGTCGCCACGCATTCTCAGTCGGGGATCATGGGGCATCATATGGTCCGCATTCTGAAGGAGAGAGGCCATCTGGATCTATTGAAGGGCTTGATCACTATTGAAGGCTCTTGCTCGCTTCCGAATAGCGGGCTGAAGGTAGAGGATTTCGACAACATTCCTTATCTGGCGTTGAAGGGAGATTACACGGCGACGAGCGAGACTTGCCAGACCACCGTAGATGCAATCAACGCCCGTCGCACAGCCGGGCAAGGCACGGCGAAGGCGGAATATATCAAGCTCGACGAGGTCGGAAATCCGATATTTAAGGGCACCACACACATGATGATGCTCGGCACCAACAATCTCGAGGTCGCGGATGTAATCCTGAATTGGACCGAGGCGAATATACCCGGTAAGAGCAAGACCAGCAAAGCGAAGAAGTAATCTGTATCATCACGTAATATGCGTACGCCCTTCGCCTTCTCGCTCGCTGGCGTAATCTCTGGCTTCTTCGGCTTGATGCTTCCTGCGGTTGGCAACACTCTGTTGATGCGGGGGAAGGTGGTGATGGAAGACGGCTCCATTCCCAATCGCTCGGTCCGCATTGAGCGCTTCTGTCACGACACTGGCGGCCAAGGGGTCACTCAAACCGACAAAAAGGGCAATTACTTGTGGACCATGGAAATCGACCCGCTCAGCGACAAGACTTGTGTTTTGCGGGCCGGGATTGTGGGCTTTGACTCGACAGTGATCGATATTTCCGCGTTCAACTGGTCGACGGATCCCAATTTACCGACGATGGTGATTCGACCCCGTGCGGCGGGCAGCTCGAACACCGACCTCAACATTTTCTACGAGGACGGAATACCGCTGGCGGCGCGCACCGCCTGGAACAACGCGCAAAGACTCACTCAGAAGAAGAACTGGGCGGCAGCGGAGCGGGAGCTGCGAATCGCGGTACAAGTCGCGCCGAAGTTCACCCGCGGCTGGAATGCGCTGGGCGTGGCCTGCGCAAACCAGAATAAGCCGGCCGAAGCCCGCGATGCGTTTCAGCACGTGGTGGAACTGGAGCCCAAATCCTTGGATGCGCTCCTGGACGTGGCACGCGAGAGTATTGCCGCTAAGGACTGGGACGCGGCGGAGAAAACCGCCGCAACCCTCATCAAGTTGGACACCAAGCAGCGCTATCCAGAGATCTACCTGCATCAGGCAACGGCGCAGTATTACCAGAAGGATCTGGATGGAGCGGAGACCAGTGCGCGGACCGGAATTCGCCTGGACCGGAAACGCGAAGTCCCCCGGACGGAATATGTGCTGGGCGTGATCCTCGAAGCGAAAGGCGATTACCCCGGCGCACGGGAGCACCTAACGCAGTACCTGACATTAGACTCGAAACCCGCCGACGCAGCAGAAGTTCGCGCGCGCATGGAGAATCTCGGCAAACCGCGATCCCCGTCGCAGGCAGGAGTGCAAGAGCCCCAGCTTGAACTGCAAGTAACGAGGTCAACATCCGGCACGGGAGAGGCTTGGGTTCCCGGCGGGATGAAGGCAATGGCCGCCATCGTGCATCTGGACGAGCCTCTCACTTACTTCGGGTTCTATTCCAACTACTGTCGTGCGATCGTCCGCGAGGTCTCGGTTGGGACCACCCTGGGAAAACCGCAATTCATCCAGACCCTGCGCACGTATTTGGCCACGATCTCCGAGATGTCGCAGCTAGGGGAGCGCGGTGATGACGGCACACGCATCACGCTGTCTCTAGCTACCGACAACCGGCGCAAGCAAACGGAGCGGGTCCTCCGCTTGCTCGGCTGGAAGCTAGGTCAGAAGGATACCGCGGTTACCGTCGAGCCGGGCGATCAATCCGAAGATAGCTTACGGCAAGCAATTCCCGCGGCCTTGGGAATCGACGAGATTCATATGCAGGAAGAGCTCGAGGCAGGCCACGAGTTCCAGTTCGATATCCCGACGGAAAACGCACGGCTCGCGGGCGGAGAGGAGTGGAGCATACTCCTTAAGGGCGTTGTGGTGCCGCCGGGTGGCGTGGCGGCGAGCTTTGCCAGCGACTGGCGTCTGGCCAAGACTTGTGCCGGCCTGAATGCGATGAGCGACGCTGCCTCGACCGAGCTGCTCACCGGGGCCGATCTTCGCATTTTGGCTACGCGCTACGCCGATCCGCTGTCGCGGCATGGCGGGGCGTTTTCGCTCTCTGGCGGCGCGGTTGTCCTGCCGGGAGGCGTCGAGTCCGCACCGGTGTGGCAAAAGCTGGCGGGCGAGAACCCGCGCAGTCCGGGACTTTTCTTTCGTGCGCTTTTGGACAAGCCACTTGGAACGCTGGCGGCGTTCTACTCGGTGCTGGCCCGCTCAGACGCGGCGCACCAGCGCTACTTCACGAAGACCGCTGCGCGCGCTGAACGTTTCTATGCTTGGTATCGCCAGGGCGACGAATTCCGCAACGGCCAGGCTAGACAGGTGGAGGGTTGGAGAACCGAACTGCTGCAAAAGCTGCCTCTGGACGATGCGGGCAATGTGCGATATCCCGGAGGCAAGGCCGCTTGGACCGCTTCGTCCGGATCGGACGACGATGTTCTGCTGGGGTTGGCAACGCTGGAAACGCTGGTTCCCATTGCCGAACTGGAACAGCGGCGCGGACGGCCGCTGGACGAGGGTTCGGTAAAGCTTCTGGCGCGGCACTATTCCGAGTGGACCTCGCTGTTCCCTTATTTCGCGCATTTAAATGCAATGCACCAGGCGGATTTCGAAGCGTTGGAACGATTTGCCACTGCCGTTAACCGATATCCATCGGGGACCCAGAATGCTGTACTGGGCGAATGGCACTCACTCGTGGAATTGATTTCCCGGGGAGTGCAAGTGGGATCGATCGATCAAACGGCAGGTGCCGCGGCATTTCGCCGTACTTGTCAGGACCTCACAGCGCAAGACCATTCAGTAAAAGCACTGGCGGTTCTTCGTCAAATCGCCGGTGGCGAGACGTACGATGCCGTGGCGCGCAATTTGTTGCGCCTCGACGAAGAACGCCGCGCCGCGTTTGATCGCGTTCTAAAGTTGCAGAACGTTCCCCAGATCACCGGCAATACCGAAAATATGGCGATTGCCCTCAGCGGGTTGGTGTATGCCGCATCGCTCGATCCGGATGGGCTGCTGGTCAATGCGGATGCGACTCTATTACGCAAACATCAGTTCGCTGCTCAAAGGACTGCGGTGTTTTCACCGGGCGTCCTGGTTCCATCGGCATCGGGGGCATATCTATCCGGCGGCTTGGTGAACCTAGGCGATCTTGCCAAGCATTTCGCGCCTGCTGGCAGGAGCGTGGCTCGATCCGCCCCTCGCGACCAGGCATCCGGTTCGGGCTCCGCATCGGGTGGAAGCTCGGTTCCCGTCGCCACGGATTTGCTTCCCGTTGAAGCCGACTTCAAAGTATCGGGGCGGCTGGTGGAAGTTTCCGCGACGATCACGGATAGCCGGGGACGATACGTAGACAACCTGACTCGCGATGACTTCACGATCATCGATGAGCGGAATCCACAGAACATTACAGCCTTCGAGCCGCAGTCCAATGAAGTTTCCTGCGTTCTGCTGCTGGATACCACTGGAAGCATGCAGTTTGCGCTGCCAGCCTTGAAAAACGCCGCCCTGCGACTGATTGGCGAGCTGCGTCCTGAGGATTCGGTCGCGGTCTATAACTTCAGCGCCGAAGTAACCGAACTGCAGCCCTTCACCACCGATAAGGCCGCCGCCAAGCGCGCGGTGCTGCGGACCCAAGCGTATGGGGATACCGCGCTATACGACGCGCTGGCGCGGGTCGGTCAGGATCTAGTGGGACACGCGGGAAAGAAAGTCATTGTGCTCTTCACCGATGGCAAGGACAACGCCAGCACGCTAAACCCGGACTCCGCGATTCAGCGGGCTAAAGCGAACGGGGTTCCGATCTACACCATCGCGCAAGGTGAGGCGATCGGGCACAAGGATCTGCTGGACCAACTGGCGGGAATTTCCAAAGCCACCGGCGGCGAGGCATTCGCGATCGAGAAGCCCAGCGAGATTGGCCGTGTGTTCGATAAAGTCTCCGAGGATCTGACACACGGTTACCTGTTGTCGTTCCAGCCCCCGCCAGACGAGAATCCAGCGTGGCGGCCGATCCAGGTGACAATCGGCGGCCCCCGAGGACTCAAGGTTCGCGCACGTGAAGGATATTATCCGGAGTAGAGTGGCCTTCTAGACAAGCTTCTGCCGTCCGATCGGCAATTCACGGATACGTTTTCCAGTGACCTTGAAGATCGCATTGCACAGAGCCGGCGCGAATGGCGGGACTCCGGGTTCGCCGACTCCCGCGGGCGGAGCGTCACTCTCCACAATATAGACGTGCGTTTCAAGCGGGGCTTCGTTCATCTGTAGTACGGGATAGTTATTGAAGTTGCTTTGATCGATCTTGCCGTTCGTCGCGGTGATTTCGCCCATGAGAGCGAGCGACGCTCCGAAGACCGCAGCGCCTTCGAACTGGGAGCGTACGCGATCGGGACTGACAATCATACCCGCATCGACCGCTGTATCCACACGCGGGATCGAGATCTTCCCGTCTGGGCTGACCGCGACCTCCACCACGGTGGCGATGTAGCTCAGGAAGCTGCGGTGCGCGGCAATGCCCAAGGCGTGGCCCTTGGGAAGTTTGCGCTTGCCCCAGCCCGATTTTTCAGCGACCAGCTCGACGACCTTGCGCAACCGCGCAGTATCCACCGGATACTGCTCGATGGGCCCCATGTTGGGGTAATCGACGCCCTGCGCCTTAAGGTCGACCAGTCGGGGCGGCCCGATCAGCTCTAGCAGATAATCCTTCGAATCGCGGCCTGCAGCGTTCGCCAGTTCGTCGGCGAAGGAGCACACGGCGAATGCATGATAGATATTCGCCACCGAGCGCAGCCAGCCGATGCGGACGTGGTTCACCGCCTCGCCATTTTCGGCACGATGGTTGGGAAGATCGTAGGGCGTATCGGTGAAGCCCATACCTAGCTCGCCCGCGCTGCCCGACTTGACGTCCGGGGCAAAGGTCGAATTGATGGACGGAAATACGGATCGCTGCAGCCAGGCAAGCGGCTTGCCTTTTTGATCGACGCCCGCTTTCATATATAAGGCGGCGACGGAATGATAGTAATCGAAATGGATGTCGTCTTCCCGGGTCCAGACAACCTTGACAGGCTTGCCGAGTTGTTTCGATAAGAGTGCGGCTTCGGCGCAATAGTCGGGCTTGGATTTACGGCCGAATCCACCGCCCAGTAGCGTAACGTTACAGATTACATTCTTCTTGTCGATGCCGATGGCAGCGGCGACCGTATCTTGCACCGCTTGCGGATTCTGCGTCGGCGCCCACAGTGTGCACTTGCCATTGCGGAAATCGGCCACGGCTACCAGAGGCTCCATGGCCGCGTGAGCAAGATGAGGCACATAGTAATCTGCTTCCAGAATCTTGGCCGCGCCGGCGAAGGCCTTATCGACGTCGCCTACGTTGCGGACCACCTTCCCGGGCTTGCGAGCCGTGGCCTGCAACTCCTTCTTGTATTCCGAAGAAGTGTAGCTGGCGTTCGGCCCGGGATCCCAGGTGATCTTCAGTTTCTTGCGGCCCTGGAAAGCAGCCCAGGTATTGTCGGCGATGACGGCCACCCCGCCTAACGGTTGAAACCCATGCGGAGGTTTGAAGGCCGGGATTTCAACGGTGCGGGAAATGCCGGCTACCTGAAGGGCTTCCTTATCGTCGAACGACATTACTTTGCCGCCCAGCACCGGCGGATGTTCGATGGAGGCGTACACCATGCCATCGACCTTGGCGTCCATGCCGAACACCGCCTTGCCGTGCGTAATGTCGGTAAGGTCGTAGATTGGCAAATCCTTGCCGATGTAGCGGTATTCCGACTTCTTCTTGAACACCAGCTTGGATTTGTCGGGCACCGGAAGCTTCGCGGCGGCAGAGGCCAGTTCGCCATAACCCAGCTTCTTGCTGCTGGGAGTATGGACGACCTGGTGCAGGGTGGCCTTACATTCGGAAGCTGGAACTTTCCACTGGCTGGCGGCCGCCTGTTCTAGCATCGTGCGAGCCGAAGCTCCGCATTCCTGCATCACGCCGAAAAAACTGCGGACCGAGTGCGATCCGTCGGTGTTCTGATCGCCGTACTTCTCGTCGCCGATGGCTTGCTCGATTTTGACGCGCTTCCAATCGGCTTCCATCTCGTCGGCCAGGATCAGGGGCACCATAGTCCGGCTGCTGGTGCCCATCTCCGAGCGGTGCGCCACGATCAGCACGGTGCCGTCGGATTTGATGCCAACGAAAACGTTCGGCGCGAACGCGGCGGTTTCCAAGGCGGCTAGCGCGCGGGTCGGGAGAATGCGCGCGCCCAGCACGAGGGCGCCGGCTCCGAAAGCCTGGCGGAGGAAGCTGCGGCGGCTGGAATTGTCGATCATGGTCATACCTTCTCCTTTGCCGCGAGATGAATGGCGGCACGAATGCGCTGATAAGTGCCGCAGCGGCAAATGTTGCCCGCCATTCCATCGTCAATGTCTTTGTCCGTGGGTTTGGGTTTCGCCTTCAGCAAGGAGGCGGCCTGCATGATCTGCCCCACCTGACAGTAGCCGCACTGAGGAACATTCAAAGCCGCCCAGGCTTTTTGCAACGGATGATCGCTGTTACTCAGGCCTTCGATGGTGGTGATTTCCTTGCCCACCGCGCTCCGGACCGGCGTGACACAGGAGCGGATAGCTATCCCGTCCTGGTGTACGGTGCACGCGCCGCACATACCGATACCGCAGCCGAATTTCGATCCCGTAAGTCCAGCTACATCCCGCAGGTACCAGAGCAAAGGCATGTCGGGATCGCCATCGAACTGGCGCAGCGCGCCGTTGATTTTAAGTGTGATCATGGGGTCCTCGATCTTTCAGGATACGTCAAACTCTGCATACCAAATCCGTTCGCCCGAACGGATTCTGCTAGAACTTCGGCCGGTTCAGCCGATAAGGTTGGACAGGCGAACTATGACCACGGAAATCAGAAAATACAGACTCCTCACGCGCAGCGACTTCGACGGCTTGGTTTGCGCCATCCTTTTGAAGGAATTGGGCACGCTGGGCTCGATCCTCTTCGTGCATCCGAAGGATGTACAGGATGGCAAGGTGGAGGTGACCGATCAGGACATCCTCACGAATCTGCCTTATGTGCGAAGCTGCCACCTTTGTTTCGATCACACCCGAGCGAAGAAATCCGGAGTAAGAAATCCTCCGGCGCGAATCACATCCTGATGGCAGCGGCGGATTCCGCGGCGCGAGTCCTGTACGACTACTATGGTGGCCGCCATGCATTTCCCCACGTCGACGAACACATGATGGCGGAAGTGGACAAGGCAGACTCGGCGCGGTTCGACCGGGAAGACATTCTCAATCCGCAGGGATGGGTGCTGCTGTCGTTTTTGATGGACCCGCGCACCGGACTCGGGCGCTTCCACGACTTCCGCGTCTCAAATTATCAGTTGATGATGCACTTGATCGATGCCTGCCGGCAACACAGTATCGATGAGGTTCTGAATCTTCCCGACGTCCGGGAACGGATCGATCTCTATCGCCAGCACTCCGAAACATTCGTGGCTCAAATTCGCCGTTGCACGACGGTGCACGGACACGTGGCCGTTCTCGATCTGCGCGGCGAAGAAGTGATTTACGCCGGTAATCGTTTCATGATCTACGCGTTATTTCCGGAATGCGAGCTCTCCATACACGGAGCTCCCAGGCTAAGATTGGGGATCTCCTGCTGAACTATGGGGGGGCGGTCACGATGCGGCCGGAACCTGCCAGATCGCCAACGAATCGGCGGAAGAGGTGCTGAAAGAGATTGTCGAACTTTTGAGCTCCCACAAAGCCGAGCTGACACCGGTCTAGAACGATCTACCGGTCGTCATGGGCAGTTTGGTGCCCCGGTTGCATAAACTAGTAACGATGGCCGGAACTCGGAAAATCTTTCTGCCCGTTTTTCTATGCCTTAGCAATCTGAGTGCGCAGATTCCCGCCGCGGCGCCAGACGGTAAGGCGACTCCACCCAAAGAAGCTACCCCGCAGGATCCGTTCAATCGTCTGTCCCCGCAGAGCTCCGTGATCTCGTTTTTGGAGGCATGCCGGGCGGGAAATTTCGAACGCGCCACGAGATACCTAAACCTCCGTAAGATGCCGCGCGATCAGAGGCTGAGTGACGGTTCTCGATTGGCTCAGCAGCTTGGGCGAATTCTGGATCGCGATGCGGCCTTCGATGTGGCCGATATCAGCCGCGATCCGCAGGGCGACTTAACCGATGGTTTGCCGGCCGACCGGGAACGAATCGGGTCCTACCGGGTCGGCGATAAGAAACTGGAACTTCAATTAGAGCGGACTACTTTCCGATCGGGGCTGTCGGTTTGGGTTTTTTCTTCGGACAGCGTGGATCTGGTTCCCCAAATAGCGCAGCTCACGGGCGACTCGTGGATTGAAAAATACCTACCTACCCCCCTGGTGGCGTGGAATTGGGGAGGAACTCCCGCATGGCGCTGGATTGCGCTCGGTTTGGTGGTGCTCGTGGTGGTGGCGCTATCCAGATGGATTGCGCGTCTGGGAATTATGTTGTTGCGCCCGATCGCACGGACTTTCGTACCCAAACTCGAAAGCTCGCTTTTGCGCACCGTTACCGGACCGGTTCAACTTCTGCTGGCGGGCATGCTCCTGCGGGCTGGAGTGGAATGGCTGGAGCCGCCGGCGCTTCTGCGCCTATACTTGGCGCGGTTCTGCACGCTGCTGATCATCATGGGTACCGCCTGGTTCTTCGCCAACGCGGTGGACGTTGTTCTTGAAGAGATCCGCTTGCGGCTGGAGGCCCGGCGCAGCACACTCTCGCGCTCGGCTTTACCTCTGGTTTCTAGAGTGGCCAAGGTCACCATTTTCGTTTTCGCAGTGACCGCAGCGATCGGCAGTTGGGGCTATAACACCAGCACGATTCTGGCCGGGTTGGGCATCGGCGGAATCGCCATCGCGCTCGCCGCGCAAAAAACCATCGAGAACCTGTTTGGAGGCGTGGCCGTGGTGAGCGATCGGCCGGTGGCAGTGGGCGATTTCTGCAAGTTCGGCGACCGCGTGGGTACCGTGGAGGACATCGGATTACGCTCCACTCGTGTCCGAACACTCGACCGGACTCTGGTCTCTATCCCCAACGCCGAATTCTCGTCCATGGTTTTGGAGAATTTTTCGCAGCGGGACAAAGTGTGGTTTCATCCGACGATGAATCTGCGGCGGGATACCACGCCCAAACAGGTACGGAATATTCTGGAAGCGATTCGCCGCATTCTGACGGAAGATCCCAAAGTAGAAACGGGAGCTTTGCCGGTGCGCTTCATCGGCGCCGGGTCGTATTCACTGGATATCGAGATCTTCGCTTATATTCGGACCAAAGATTATGACGAATACCTCAAGATCCAGCAGGACTTGCTTCTACGAATTATGGATGCGATCAGCGCCGCCGGAACCGCTTTGGCACTCCCGACTCAAGCTAGCATTTCTTATTCCGATAATCAGTCAATGCCTGCGGAAGAGCTGGCGAGCAATCGCCGTTAAGGGATGCTTCAGGCAGATTCCGCGTGAATTTGACACGCTGTGGGCGTGTGATAGGGAACCTTAGAGTGCGCTCAGCGCTAGCTCTCGGATTGTTTTTCGCCAGCCTTTGTCTCTCCCAGAAAGCACATCCCGATTGGCGGCGGGGAGAGCTAGTCGCTATAAACATCTTCCACGCGTTGAACCCTTTAGAGCGCGATTGGGGCCGAGAGAGTTACGAATACACGCTTGATGACGGAGAAACACTTTACATTGCCGACTTCGGCGCAAGACCTCTCAAGTCCGCCTTGCATGATCCAATCCAATTTATGGTTCAGAAAGAAAAATTGGTGGTGACACGGGTCAAGTCAAGCGCGTCGGGTCAATTCGGGCGCGTGTTCTGAAGAAGGGTTCGACGGTTCGACACAACTGACTAAAGTGACCTACTCTGCGAAGCGTTACCTTTAGATCGGTAATGGCGAACC
>Ga0157370_10000716_pt1 | contig 41551 bp, 38 predicted proteins | sample C35metaG_FD_113463 | JGI IMG/M metagenome (GOLD analysis project Ga0157370, IMG submission 113463) | Corn rhizosphere microbial communities from Kellogg Biological Station, Michigan, USA - C3-5 metaG | ecosystem: Host-associated > Plants > Roots > Rhizosphere > Soil | place: USA: Michigan... | reverse complement strand
ATATTTTTGATAAAGTTGGTGACACAATATTTTATTCAACTTTATTTATTTTTGCGGTGATTGCTTACCAGATCAATAAATTTGTTGCGCCTATTCACGAGCAATTATCAAAGGCGGCCGATGAATTGAGCACTCTTTCTTCGGCAATGAATGCAATTGAACAGGAAGAATTTGAAAGTTCTTTATTAAGAAAATTACAATCAGCATTTCTTCAACAAAATAAAAAAGCTTCTGGTGATATTTCAAAAATAAAAAAGATTCTTTACCTGCTTGATATCCGCTAAAATATCTTTCTATCACTTCCTTTAAATCTATTGTTATTATGGAATTTGCAACAAGTTCTTGATCTTGAAAAGTGGAAAGAAAATCAGCAAAATAATTTTAATTCATGGTTTGATACATTAGCGGATTTTGAAGCATTGAATAGTTTTGGAATTTTATTTTTCAATCATCCGGAATGGATTTTGCCTATTATTAAACCCGAATATTTTTCAATTGAAGGAAAAGAAATAGGACATCCATTGATCCCGGAAAAAAAGAGAGTAGATAATTTTATTGATATTCCAGACAACTCAGAACTGATGCTGGTAACGGGTTCCAACATGGCAGGCAAAAGTACTTATTTGAGAAGCATTGGTGTAAATGTAGTTTTAGCAATGGCTGGCGCGCCGGTTTGTGCACAAAGTTTTTCTGTTTCTCACGTACAGGTAATTAGTAGTATGCGGATTACAGATAATCTGGAAGAAAGCACTTCAACTTTTTATGCAGAATTGAAAAAATTAAAAACAATTATTGAAAAAGTAAATGCGGGTGAAAGAGTTTTTATTCTTTTGGATGAAATTTTAAGAGGAACAAATTCGCTTGACAGGCACACTGGATCAAAAGCATTAATAAAACAACTGATCAAAAAGAAGGCTGCGGCAGTGATTGCCACACATGATCTTGAACTTGCTGATTTAAAAGAAGATTTTTCAAAGCATATCCTCAATTATCATTTTGATGTGCAGGTTAGTAATGATGAGCTGTTTTTTGATTATCGGTTGAAACCCGGCATCTGCAACAGTTTGAACGCTTCTATACTTATGAGGAAAATTGGAATAGAACTTTAAGTATTCAAAAGTTGAGAATATTTTGGCACTTTACTTGACTGATAACAAAAAAAATCTATGAAAAAATTTTATCTTTTGGCATTGATCGTTTGGTTTTCTTTCACTGGTTGTGAAACTGCGAAGAGTATTATGGATTCTGTTGGCACTAGAAACGGGAACCTTACCAATGCAGAAGTAGTGCAAGGTTTGAAAGAAGCGCTTGAATTTGGAACTGATTCTGCAACTACACATTTATCCAGGTTAGATGGATTTTATAAAGATGCAATGATCAAAATTCTGATGCCTTCTGAGGCGCAGAATGTTGAAAAAACTTTAAGAAATGCCGGCCTTGGCAGTGTTGTTGATAAAGCAGTTTTGTCCATGAACCGCGCTGCAGAAGATGCTTCAAAATATGTTGGCAATATTTTTATCAATGCGATCAAGCAGATGACCATACAGGACGCTTTTGGAATTTTGAGGGGTGGTGATATGGCTGCCACCAATTATTTAAGGGATAAAACTACTGTACAGCTAACTTCTGCTTTTACTCCCATTGTTGCTAAATCTTTGAATAATACCAATGCCACAAAATATTGGAAGGATGTTTTTACAACCTATAATCGTTTCAGCAATAAGCCTGTAAACACTGATCTTACTGCTTATGTAACTCAAAAAGCATTAGAAGGATTGTTTTATAAAATAGGTCTTGAAGAACAACACATCCGCAAAGATCCTTTAGCAAGAGTTACGGATATTCTTAAAAAGGTTTTTGGAAACCAAAATGGGAATGCTTTTTAATTGGTAAATTGACTTATTAAAAAAAAATTATGGTATAGATTTAATCCGATTCGGTATTTTTTACAGCATCAGCTAATGATTTATAACTTTCGTCGTAACTATCTAACCGTTGATCATTGATGAAAAATGTCGGTGTTGCGTTTACTCCGCTTCGGATGCCACTTTCAAAATCACTTTCGATTTTTGAAATAATATCCTGGCTGTGCAGATCATTTTGAAACTGCTTCATATCGAGATTCAATGTTTCTGCAAAATAAATAAGATTGTTTTCGTCTAATTCATCCTGGTGTTCATAGAGCAGGTCATGCATCTCCCAATATTTATTTTGGAGCCCTGCTGCTTCTGCCGCCTGTGCTGCAATCATTGCGTTCGGATGTGACTCCTGTAAGGGAAAATTTCTGAATACAAAAAGTAAATCATTGCTGAATTCCTTTATCAGTTTTTTGATCAGCGGATAAGCGTGACCACAATGTGGACATTCATAGTCGCCATATTCGACTAATGTAATTTCCGCTGCTGGTTTGCCAAATATGTGATCTTGTTTTCCAACTGGTGCTCTTAATTTTGACATGGTTCAAACTTTTATTTTTTTTCATTATTCATTTCATCTAGCGCATCCAGAATACAGTCTGCGCCCGGGTTTATCCCTTCCGGCGACAGGTAACTCCATTGTATAATTCCATTCTCATCCAAAACAAATAAAGCTCTTTGACTTGTACCTTCTTTCTCATTATATGCCCCATACTCTTTAGAGACTTTCCCTTTTGGTTCAAAATCTGCCAACAATGGAAAATGAATTTTCCTGTTTTTTGCAAAGGCTAAATGGCACCATTTGCTGTCAACTGAAATTCCTAAAACTTCTGCTTTGTATTTATGAAAAATTTTTAATGTTTCATTGTATAAGCTCATTTGATCTGTACAAACCGGGCTCCAGTCCGCAGGATAGAAAGCAAGGATCACGCGTTTTCCTTTGAGGTCTGATAATTTCAGTTTTTGATCAGGGGTGGAATTTAATTCGAAATCTGGCGCCGGAGTTCCTTTCTGTAAAATCATACTTTGATTATAAAATAATGAAACGAATGTTTTTAGTTCTTAATCAAAAATGAACATCAAGATTAATGCCGCTATTTAAGAAATAGAAAAGCAGATTTTTTGCCAAAGGGAGACAATAATTCAAATATATTTCAATAAAAAACCGGGACAGATGCCCGGTTTTAAAATACTTTTTAAATTTATACCTACTTATACTACTACTGTGTCCTTTGGAATTACTTCGTTTCTAAAAACTACCATTCCATCAAATACATCGACAAGAACAGGCTTTGATTTATCGATTGTTCCACTTAGTAATTTTTTACTTAACTGATTGACAATTTGTTTTTGAATTAATCTTTTCAATGGTCTTGCACCAAATTGAGGATCAAAACCATTTTCTGCGAGATAATCAAGTGCATAATCTGTAAACTCAAGAAGTACACCATTTTCAGCCAGCTGTTCTTTCAAATCATTTAGTTGGATCCGGATGATTTCTTTAATGTCATTTAATAATAAAGGCTGGAACATGATCACTTCATCAATCCTGTTTAAGAATTCCGGACGGATCGTTTGTTTCAAAAGATCCATCACTTCACGCTTGGTATTTTCAACTACTTCCTCTTTATTTTTTTCAGTTACATTTTCAAAATTGACCTGTATGATCTGGCTACCCATATTGCTCGTCATAATGATGATCGTGTTCTTAAAATTTACTACGCGTCCTTTATTATCTGTTAATCTTCCGTCATCCAGGACCTGCAACAAAATATTGAAAACATCGGGATGTGCTTTTTCAATTTCATCCAATAAAATGACGCTGTATGGTTTTCGTCTAACAGCCTCCGTTAGTTGCCCTCCTTCTTCATAACCAACATAGCCGGGAGGGGCACCAACCAGCCTGCTCACTGAATGTTTTTCCTGGTATTCACTCATGTCAATCCGGGTCATCATGCTGTCATCATCGAATAAATATTCGGCTAATGCTTTTGCTAATTCTGTTTTACCGACACCTGTCGTCCCGAGGAAAATAAAGGAACCAATTGGCCGGCGAGGATCGTGCAAACCCGCGCTGCTTCTACGTACGGCATCTGCTACTGCTTCAATTGCCTCCTCTTGTCCTACCACTCTTTTGTGTAATTCATCTTCGAGATTCAGCAATTTTTCTTTTTCACTTTGCAACATTTTATTTACCGGGATACCGGTTGATTTCGCCACACTTTCTGCAATATCCTCCGCATCCACTTCTTCTTTCAGTAATCTTTTTTCGTTGATCTCTTCAAGCTGAACTGTATACTCAGCAATTAATTTTTCCTGGTTTTGCAATTTGCCATATCGTATTTCAGCCACTTTCCCATAATCGCCTTCGCGCTCTGCTTTTTCCGCCGCCATCTTTAAATTTTCCATTTCAGCTTTTGCATTCTGTACTTTTTCTACTAATTCTTTTTCCTGTTGCCACTTTGCTTTAAACGTATCCCGTTGAACAGAAAGGTTTGAAATTTCTGTATTCAAATCTTTTAGTTTTCCTTCATCCTTTTCTCTTTTAATTGCTTCCCTTTCTATTTCCAATTGGCGGATTTGCCTTTCAAGATTATCCAGTTCTTCAGGCATTGAATTCATTTCAAGCCTAAGTTTGGCAGCACTCTCATCAATTAAGTCAATTGCTTTATCCGGCAGAAAACGATCCGTGATGTAACGGTTTGATAATTCTACTGCCGCGATAATTGCTTCATCTTTTATGCGAACATGATGGTGCGTTTCATAACGGTCTTTCAAACCTCTCAAAATGGAAATTGCATCTTCAACGTTTGGTTCATCCACCATCACTTTTTGGAATCTTCTTTCAAGTGCTTTATCTTTTTCAAAGAATTTTTGATATTCATTTAATGTAGTTGCGCCGATTGCTCTCAATTCACCACGGGACAATGCAGGTTTTAAAATATTGGCAGCATCCATTGCTCCTTCACCGCCACCGGCACCAACTAAAGTATGTATTTCATCAATGAACAAAACAATTTCTCCATCGCTTTGTTCCACTTCTTTCACTACTGATTTCAATCTTTCTTCAAACTCGCCTTTATATTTGGCTCCGGCAATTAATTGTCCCATATCCAAGGCGAAAATGATCTTTGACTTTAGATTTTCAGGAACATCACCACTGATGATCCTGATTGCCAAACCCTCTACAATAGCGGTTTTACCGACACCTGGCTCACCTACCAGAATAGGATTATTTTTTGTTCTTCTTGATAAAATATGCAGCGTCCTCCTTATTTCTTCATCGCGCCCAATAACGGGATCCAACTTATTGCTTCTTGCTAATTCGTTTAAATTTTTCGCATATTTATTCAACGCGTTAAATTGTGTTTCAGAAGTTTGAGAAGAAACGGTGGAACCTTTTTTCAAATCTTTTATTGCTGCTATCAAGCCTCTTTCAGTTAATCCGGCGTCTTTTAAAATTTTTGCGGCATTATCATTACCCTCAACAATTGCAAGCAGCAAATGTTCAACGCTTACAAATTCATCGCCGAAAGTTTTTAAATCCGCTGAAGCCCGAAGCAACACATTATTCATATCACGGCTGATAACCTGGGCGGGTTCGCCGGAACTCATTTTTGGAAGTTTGTTTATACTCTCGTCAACTTTGCTTTCAACAAAATTTACATTTACGTTATTTTTTTTCAATAGAAAATCAACAGGACTATCTTCATCGGTAAGCAACGCTTTTAATAAATGTTCAACTTCTATATTGGGATTCTTTTCATTGAAGGCAATTTGCTGTGCTTTTTGAAAGATCTCCTGAGATTTTATGGTTAAATTACTAGGATTCATAAATCGTTTTTATAATGGTTTCCTTATGTGGCACAAATTTTAATCCAAGATAAGATTGACAAAATTTTGTCTGGTTTTTATTAAGAAAACTGCCGCAAATGCAGTCTGAATGCTTTATGTATGTAATTTTTTCAGTTTTATGATTTTGGTACAGCTAAAGTAATTTTGCAAACCTATGCTGGAAAGATCAGAATATACTTCATTTGTAAAAACTACTGCCCTCTCATTAGGTTTTGATTATTGTGGAATTGCAAAAGCGGTGAAGCTGGACGAAGAATCAAAAAGGCTTGAGTCATGGCTGAATCAGGGTTTTAATGGAAAGATGGCTTATATGGAAAACTATTTTGATCTAAGAACTGATCCTTGCAAATTAGTTCCCGGAGCAAAATCAGTGATCACCTTATTGCTTAATTATTTCCCTTCTGAACAACAAAATCCTGATGTTCCTCAAATTTCAAAATATGCTTATGGAAATGATTATCATGAGGTGATCAAAAAAAAATTAAAGTTTTTTTTGCAATTACTGAAAGAAAATATCGGTGAAATAAATGGTCGCGGATTCACCGATAGCGCGCCGGTTTTAGAAAGGAGTTGGGCTGTAAAAAGCGGCCTCGGTTGGGTTGGGAAAAATGGAAATCTAATCACGAAAAATAATGGTTCATTTTTTTTTATCGCTACTTTAATTACTGATCTTGAACTCGAAGCCGATACTCCTTTTGTAAAAGATTATTGCGGAAGTTGCACCAAGTGTATTGATAATTGCCCAACTGAGGCAATTTTGCCCGATAAAGTAATTGATGGGAGCAAATGCATTTCTTATTTCACCATTGAATTAAAAGACATGCTAATCCCTGATCAAATGAAAGGCAAATTTGAAAACAAGATGTTTGGCTGTGATATCTGCCAGGACGTTTGTCCGTGGAACCGTTTTTCAAAGCCAAATAATGAGATTGAATTTACCCCATTGAATGAAGTGTTGAATTTTTCTAAAAATGACTGGGAGGAAATTACAGAAGAATCTTTTAAGGTCATTTTTAAAAAATCTCCACTGAAACGTTCAAAGTTTGAAGGGATAAAAAGGAATTTGAAATTTTTGGATTTTTAAACATCCGCTTTATTTAAAAAAAAGGAATTAAAAAAGTTTACTTGTTTGCAGAGCCGTCAATAGCACATAAGCATAGCCGTTATTCAGAACATAACGCCCGCTTTTAAAATCATTCTACCATAGCTGAATTTGTAATCATACCGGTTGGTATTGCAGTCTCCACAGGTTGCAAATATTTCAGTGTGGATTTGCAATTGCTTGTAGCTATGCCCAAGGCTAAATAATAAATAGGATTTTTTGTATAAACGAACCTGGTATCCAATTCCAAGATCGGTGTAAATTCCTCCGCTAAAATGATAAGAGTCATAGTAATAAATTTCCTTCTCCGGTTTATTCTTTAATGGAAAATTATATCCGATATCACCATACAAAAATCCATTTTTGTCATCGCCAAAATACCATTTGGCATCTGCAAATAATGGAAGTGCTTTATAATGGTAATTATCGATGCCGACTCCGATTCCTGAAAACCAATTTGAAAATTTAATTCCATTTAATGTCTGAAACGCTGAATTCACCTGGCTTTCCCCGCCGACCATTGCAAACTGATTAATAGACTGAAAGTGAACTTTTTTCTTTTGTGCCGGTACGGAAGATGCCGTGGCAAAAGAGATTACTAAAATAAAGAAATTTTTTCTCATGATTTAGCTGCTGAAATTCCAGTTTTACTGATCAGATGGATATTATTTACATCTCCATAATCATATTGATATAAACCGTCTTTTGCAACAACTACAGCCAGATGATTATAAGTGATTACGTCGTAAGTTTCTATGTTTGAAAACTGTTTTATCAGTTTCAGGTTATTAACATCAGCAGCGTCATAAATTTTTAGTCCATCGCTTCCATCGCAGATAAACAAAAGATTTCCATCTTTGGATAATCCATGCGGATTGGTAAAAGGATAAACTTTTAATAGCTGGGGGTCTGTAATATTATTTAATTTTAAAATTTCCAGTTGATTTGAAAATCCCTGGCAGGCAGAACCGGAGCGAAGTGTAACGTAAGCATACTCATCATCTGCTATTACAGGATCGCAACTTTGCACATGCGAAAATTGCCCGGCAAGAGAAGGATTATCCACATTGCTGATATTGTAAACAAACATTCCATTTTGTGAGCCTATAAATAATTTATCCTTAAAAGGAAAAATGGTTTCTACATTCCAACTTCCAACATTCACTTTGTTTTTATATACAGGATTATCAGCATTAGTAATATCGAATACATTCAAATCGCTATTTGAAACCGTATAAATCCTGTTATTTACAATCGCAAAACGCGCCATAGAGCCACCTTTTCCGATCGGAGAGGATGAATTTTTGCCAGCTGAAGAAGAGAAGTTTGTTAATACATCCATGTAAAATACTTGCGGAAAAATAGTTGCATTACCGCTGTTCAATTTTTCGGTAACCGTAGTATCTCTCTTTAACCAATTGACAATTACTTTAGAAGAATCATTATAAAACCCATTCCCGTAGGATCTGTATGGAAATACGCCTTCGTTATATTTTTTTACTACCACATTAAGTGGATTGCTGATATCAAGAGTAACCAGGTCAGTGTAAAGATCAGCATACAAGGTATTTCCTTTTAAAGCTAAATCCATATTCCCGGGGATATCAATAAAGGCTACATTCCGTGGTGAAGCCGGGTTGTGGTTGTCTATAATATGAATCCCTTTATCAACTTCATTCAGGAAAATATAATTTCCAAGAAGCACTATTTTTCCCGGATTTACCACTTCCTGCGGCGTATTGCTCCTGATATTGGCTCTTACTTCTGCCGTGGTTTTATAAACCGGCAAATAGTATGAATAAGTATAGCTGCGTGTGATGTTATCTTTTACACAACTGTTTAAAAAAGAGCAAAGAAACAATACGGCGATTGTCTTAAAAATTTCCCTGGAATTTTTCATGATGATTCATTTTAGGCTTGACCCCAAAAAATTCAAAACCGTTGCATTTTAAAAAAAATTATTTTTTTTGAAATAAAATTTCTGTTCTTAATCCAATAAATGTAAAATGAGCTTTGTTGTACAAGCCTTTATTAGCAAGCTTTGTGGCCCCATAATAAAAATAAGGCCCAATATTAAAAGCTCTTTTCCCTTTTGAAAAAAACGTTGCTGAAAGACCGGTGCTTAATCCAAATTGTGTCTTATTGATCAATGAGTTATCATTGTAATAAAGCCCCGGATTCGATTGAAATTGTAAAGCATTGCTGCTGATTAATTGCGAAATATTTATTCCTGCATTCCAAAACAATGGCAGCCTTTTATTTTTATTTAATTGAAATTTAACGGAAACGGGCAGTTCCAGGTAATGAAAATTATTGCGGTATGAATGCAAGGAATTAACGGAAGTATAATAATTATTTGATGAATATAAATATTGTGAAGGCGCGGGTAATATCGAATCAATTTTGTTTCCCACTTTATTTACAAGAGAATAATATCTGTAAGAAATTCCTAAAGAGAATTTTGTTTTAGGCGAAAAATTCTTTTCAAGGAGAATTCCTGCCGTAAATGCCGCTGAATTTTTTATCGCTGATGGGGTGTAGTAATAGTAGGCACCGCCACCCTGAGGCGCACCAGCATTCATATCCGCTAACGGATAATTGCGTCCCAAACTATTATTTCCAATTGATGAGGTACCACCCGATAAAGTAATCCCCAAAATCCATGACTGCTTCTCAGAAGTTTTTTTTGCTGAAGTATCTGTTTTTTTAATTAACTTCCTTGTAGTTTTTTGGACTTTTAATTCTTTTGAAAAACGGTCAATACTCATTCGGTTTTGAAGACTACTCTCTATATTTTCACTTTCATTTTTGCTTTTTATTTCGGCAATATCATATTCCTTCTCATTTAATTCGTTCTCAAAATCTAATGAAATTTCAGAATCTGCCTTAATTGCTTCTCTGCTGTAATTATTATTCGGTTTTATTAAGGATTGCTTAATAAAATTTATTTGTTTTTGTATATTCTTATTTCCGGTATGATTTTCAGAATAAGGCCTGAATCTTTTTATGTTATTCTGTGTAAAGCCTTTTAAATAAGTGTTTCCCTGATTAATGCCGGCGATCTTTTTAGTTTTTTGAAAAGAAGAATCTTGTTTATTTACTGCCCCGCTGATGCTGCCAGGCGGGGTTGCTTTGCCTGCGTCTTTTGTTTTTATACTGCTTATTTGTTTGTTTTCATAAGGATTATTTTCCGGTGAATTCAGGAACCAAAAACCGCCGGTTAAAAGAATCAGAATGAAGAAAAGCATGAAAATAATTCTTCTGTCTTTTTCTTTTTTCCCAATCTGTATTTCAACATTTGTCCATACAGAATCTGAGGGAGGAATTTTCAATTCGTCCAGTTTGTGTTGCACATTTTTTTCAAAATTATTTTGTTCCATAATGGCCACTTTGTTTTTTTAAAGAAAACTTTTCAATCCATTCAATTAATAAAACTCTTGCTCTGGCATATTGTGATCTTGACGTTCCTTCGCTGATGCCCAGCATTGAGGCTATTTCCAGGTGTTTATATCCTTCTACCGCATGAAGATTGAAGATTGTTTGAAAGCCGGTTGGTAATTGTCTTATTAATTCTGCCAGTTCTTTGGCGTGAAGAATCACTTCCGGATTTTCTGTAGAAACTAAATGCAACGGCATTTCATCAAAAGAAAGATCATGGCGGTATTTCTGATTCGTTTTTAAAAAATTTAATGCTGTATTTACCATGATCTTTCTGATCCAGCCACCTAATTCTCCATCTCCTTTAAACTGATTTAATCTCGTAAATACTTTAATAAAACCTTCCTGCAAAACTTCTTCTGCATCACTCAAACTCTTGGTATACCTGAAACAGATGCCCAGCATTGATGGCGCAAAATGATCATAAAGCCTTCTCTGTGCTTCAGGTCTTCGTTTCAGACATTCTTTAAGTAATAGGTCCTGATCCATGTATCTCTTCTTGACAACAGTTCTTTTCTTTTCGTTGCATCAATGCGACTTTTTTATTTCTTCAGGCAAAAAAAAATGCGACTGTTCATCGCATTCATTTAAAAACAGGTATTTTGTTTTATTGAATTAATCCAGCAATTTTATCCAGAGGAATAGAATTTGCAAATGAAAGAACGCTATTTTCATCCATGCCATTTGCGGTGATACTGACTAAAGCATTTTTGAAAGGAATTTGTAATTGATAATTCGGCTTGCCGTTTTCATTATCGCCCTGTTTTTCAAGGCGTGATTTATATCCCTGGATTTTTACCACTTTTGTTGTTGAATTTCTCATCATTCCTCCCACAAACGGCATATTTAAAAATGCATTGAGACTTGTGATCAATGGAGAATTACTGATAATTTCAATTTCTGAACCAGTATTACCATAACCGCGATGAACGGTGGCGCCGACAAAACCTACATTGGCACTTACCTGATCATTGTTTGCCAATGCTGCCATATCATTCATTTTTTCCGGCAATAATTTCAGAACTTCTTTACCCACAATCATATCAATTTCCTGGATTGCCTGCTCCAGTGAAAAATGGGCATCAGCAAGTTTGCCCGAAGAGTAGGAGGTTTTTGCATCGGCGATATCTTTTGAAAAATCCTGTGCCTGTACGGCAGCTGTCAAAAAAAGTATGAGTATAAAAATGGAATATTTTTTCATCGTCTGAGTTTTTTGAAGTGATTATTTTTCTCCCAATGATTTTTTAATGTTGTCAATATTAAAGGCATTCGCAGTGTTCATCACTTCATCTTCATTGTCAAAATTGATGCATTCCCAAACCACCATAGAACTCTGTCCGATTGGAACAATTAATGAATAACCCTTGCTTTCATCATAACTAATGATCGCCTTATTTCCCTGGACTTTTACCTGCTTTACATTTTGATCTTTGCCATTTGATTCAACCGCATAAGCGTTTCCAAAATAGGCATTTACCAATCCTGCGTACAAAATATTGTTACCAATTGTAATCGTACATTGCTTGTCTTTTTTATCAGAATAAACGCGTTGAATCGTCATGTTGTTCCAGCCCCATTGAGTGCTCGCAACTTTATCCTGCGCAGGTTCTTTTTGCAAACCATCAACATTATCGGGAAGTGATTGTAATAATTGATGCCCAAGCTGAATTTCGATACCAACCAAAGCTTGTTGAACAGCATAACGTGCATCGCTGTAATTTTTAATTGAAAAAGATTTGTTGGCATCTTCTATAGCGGCATTTACATCGGGCGGCGCAGTGTTTTTTAATCCGGCACCCCCTTTGTTTACGGGTTTACTGCTGCTTTCTGTCTGACTTTGTGATTCAGTGGCAGTGCTGCCTGCAGAGCTGTTACCGGTTTTGTTGTCAACCACTTTATTCACAGCACTGTTCGCTTTTTCTTTCAGCTTTTTTAAAAATTGACCATTTGTAAATTGAGGAATTGAAAGCAAAAAACTGCTACACAGTAAAAAAACAATCTGTTTCATTAGCTTGTAATATAAGATTAAAAAAAAGTGGATTTGCAGAGGAAAGTTTCTATAGAAGATTGGAGTTCCAACCGTAAATCTAACCAATTAATTTTGGAAAACAAAACGAATTTGCTTTGGAAAAAACAACAAAAAATCAGACAGGTAACTTTTTGAAAAACTATAAGCAAAAACTTATCCGCTACTTTTGCGGAAAAGAAAAATAGAATGAGCGATTTAAAACTTTTGGATGAAAAATATATTTGGCATCCCTACACGCATCAAAAAAGTATGTTGCCAGCAATTCCTATAATTAAAGGAGAAAAATCTTTATTAATTGATGAAGACGGCAATAAATACATTGATGCCATCAGCAGTTGGTGGGTCAATATTCACGGGCATGGAAATAAATTTATTGCAAAGAAAATATATGAACAGGCAAAAAAGCTGGAGCACGTCATATTTACAGCATTTACCCATGAGCCGGCCGTCCTGCTTGCTGAAAAGTTATTAAATGTTTTACCGGGAAATTTTTCGAAGATTTTTTATTCTGATGACGGTTCCACTGCCATAGAAGTTGCGATCAAACTTTGTCTGCAATACTGGAAAAATGTGGGTAACAACAATCGAAATAAGATCCTTGCATTTCATAACTCCTATCACGGAGATACTTTTGGAGCAATGAGTGTGAGCGAACGTGGAATTTATACTTCAGCGTTCGAGGATAAATTATTTGATGTAATTTTTATTGATACTCCCACCGGGAATAATGTTGATCAATTAAAAAATGAAATTGAAAAATACAAGGATGAAATTGTGTGTTTTATTTATGAACCATTGCTGCAGGGTGCTGGTGGAATGATGATGTACCGGCCTGAAGATCTAGATCAGCTTCTACAATTTCTGAAACAAGAAAATATTATCTGTATTGCTGATGAAGTGTTGACGGGTTTTTATCGCACAGGAAAATTTTTTGCCGGTGATTACATGAAAACGAAGGCTGATATTATTTGCCTGAGCAAAGCTTTAACCGGTGGAACAATGGCATTAGGTGTTACCGCATGTACTAAAAATATTTATGATGAATTTGTAAGTGATGATAAAACCAAAACTTTATTTCATGGTCATTCTTTTACAGCTAATCCTCTTGCCTGCACGGCAGGAATTGCAAGCTTCGAATTAATTCAAAAAAAGAAATGCCTGAAAGGCGTCGAAAATATTATTTCGCACCATCAAAAATTTGCCAAAAAGCTTCGTTCACTGCAGAAAAAAAATTACATAAAAAATATACGTCAAACGGGGACCATCATTGCGTTTGAAATCTGCACCTCTGATACTGATGATTACTTAAATAATGTAAGTAAAATTTTTACTCCATTTTGCATGAAACATGGTGTATATCTGCGTTCCATGGGAAATACAATTTATGTTATGCCACCTTATTGTATCACTTCCAAAGAATTGAAAAAAATATATTCAGTGATTGTTCAGTTTATTGAAAAGTTTCCTGAAGGGAAAAATATTTAATTATTTTCTGCTGCCTTTCTTAAATTATCTAACGCAATTTCATATTGATTTCCTGAAAATTTGTCCAATAAGATCCCTTCAATTTTTTTCCAGGGCAGCCAGCCTAAATTGATGTTGATGTTCCAGGTTAATTGTGTCTGATTATTGATTTTTTGTGTGAGAATAAACTGGTAATTTACCTTAGTGGATGATGAAGATTCTAATTGAATTAAAATAGAATTTTTTGATGAATCGATCAGATTAAGGTTGATCGCTTTACCATTCTTATCTTTTAAAGTTACAGAAGAAATAACTTTTTTATTTTCTGAATTTCTTGTTACAGTAATATTTTCATCTTTAAAAGCCGGGTACCAGTTTCCCCAATTATTGAAATTAATGATCTGATTAAAAACCATTTGAGGCGAGGCATTTATTGCAACTGATTTTGCTACTGTAACCTTTGAAGGAAGCAATAAACTGATCAAAAAAATGACAATAAAGATCGCGAGGATGAAAATGATAAATCTGATTAAGCTCATTTAATTTTTTTTATACTTATGCCGTAAAACCCATCCCTCGCCTGCGCGGATGGGAAGGCATAAAGATTTTGACCTTGTGATAATGCCGTTAACGTGAGCCATTAGGCTGTGCGTGTGGGTTGCGAAGCCCACTCATCGCTTTGAGCGGGTAGTTCACTCCCATTTAAAAACTTTCACTGCAATTGCATAAACCACCACACCCCACAATAATAAAATTGCAATTTCCCATCTTTCATTCCATAAATTATTTCCTTCAAAAGCCACGTCGCGCAGGGCGTTGTTCAGATGTGTGAGTGGCATTACCTGCGCTACGTATTGCAACCATTTTGGAAAAACATCAATTGGAAAAAATGTTCCACAAATTAAAAATTGGGGCAAAGTAATGATGTTGGCAAATGGGGGAATGGTACTGTCGTTTTTTGCGATTCCACTAACGATAAATCCCATTCCCATAAAAACTACCAGGCCGATAAAACTTAAGATCAGTAATTCAATGAACGTTTCAATTCCTTTTATTAACGTAAAATCAAAAAAGTAATAACCAGCCAGAATGATTACAACAGCGGTTAACATTTGAAATAAAACACGGCTAAACATTTCACCCAAAATAATGTAAGTCCGGCTGATTGGCGTTGCGAAAAATCTTTTAAGCACCAGTGTATTTCTCAAATTAAAAAACATGAATGCAACACCAAAAACGCCTGAAGCTAATAATGAAAATCCAAGTTGCCCGGGAAGTATAAAATCAATTGTTTTATATTTTCTTATTACCGCTATATCTCTTGGGAAATTAAAATCAAACTGAGCATAGGCGCGCCTTCCGGGATATTTTTCATTACTGATCTTATTGATGAGGCTTTCAACAATCGCTTTAAATTGCGGCCATTGATCATTACTTGATGTGGTACTTTTTAAAGTGAATAGGTAAGGTGGATCCCCCTTGGGATTTTTCTGAATATTAATAACTCCTGCGATTTTTCCACTTTCCAAATCTTTTTCCAGGGTATTTTTATCAGCATATTTTTTAATAATGATTCCCCGTGACGATACCAAAGCTTTATACAATTCATTTGTTGTATCAGCACTTTTATCAACGGCAATTTTATAACTTCTAAATGCGCCATTATCGCCCATGAAACCAAAAACCAAAATAAAAATAAAAGGAAAAGCAAAGCCAAATACTACAGCAGAAGGACTCCTGAATATCGCATGTAAACTCGCTTTCGTAATTGCAAACATCGCCCTGACCTGGCTATATCTTTTCATCTAAGAAGTTAATTAATGCCGCAAAACTAACGGCGAAAAAATAAAATTTAGAAAAAAATTTGAAAACCAGGACAAATGACGTATGTTTGTGTGACAATTGGCACGGGGATGAAAAGAAAGAAATATAAAAAGACAACCTTTGAATCATTAAAGGCAGAAGAACCCGAAGCCGTTTATTATCCGTCGCAGCCAGTCAAAATTACAAAAGAGATTAGCTTTAATGATTTTCAAAAAGTTGCCTCAAAGGTAGATTTTACCCAAAAAGAATGGGCAGATATTCTTCACATTTCAGAAAGGACATTGCAAAGATATGCGCATGATAATGGTTCTTTTAACTCAGGTATTGTCGATAGAATCTATCAAATCAACAAAGTTTTTCAACGCGGCAAAGAAGTTTTTGGCAGTCATCAAAAATTTAATCTTTGGCTTCGTGGAAATCCATATATGCTGGAAGGACGTTTGTCAATATATTCGCTGGCAAGCATTGAAGGTATTAACAATGTGCTTACACAATTAGGAAGAATAGAACATGGAATTTTAGCATGATAATTTACAGACTAACTACCGGCAAATTCGCCAATGATATTTCCGGAACAGGAGCAAAATTAAATGGGGGACGTTGGAACCCGGTGGGGTTTGCAGGCTTATATACTTCTCAATATATTTCTTTGGCTATTGTTGAATTTCTGGTCAGGGCAACAAAGTTTACTTGTCCGGATTCTTATACCCTTACTTTTTTTGAAATTCCGGATGAAGCAATTTATCGTATTGAGCGGAAGAAGTTAAAAAAAGAATGGAAAGAGGATCTTAACTATACACAAGGAATAGGAGCGGATTTTTTAAGTAAAAATAAATCTCTTTGCCTGCAGGTCCCTTCTGCAATTGTTCCGGTGGAAAATAATTTTTTGCTAAATCCGCTTCATGCGGATTTTAAAAAAGTAAAGATTATTAATTCTGAATTATTACAACTTGACAAGAGATTAATGATGCAATAAGAAAATGAATAAATTATTTTTAATAACAGGCGGCAATGTCGGCGACAGAAAAAAGAACCTGGAAACTGCTGCTCAACTGATTCAAAACAAAATCGGAAAAATTATTCTGAGTTCGAAAATATATGAAACGGATGCATGGGGAATTAGGAATCAGAATTCTTTCTATAACCAGGTACACGTAGTAGAAACAGATTTTTCTGCCGAAGAAGTGATGAAGAAGATATTAAAAATCGAAGAAAAGATGGGAAGAGTAAGAACAATAAAAAACGCTGCAAGAGTTATTGATATCGATATTTTATTTTTCAATAACGATATAGTACATGAACAAAACCTTACCATTCCTCATCCACAAATTATCAACCGGCGTTTTGTTTTAATGCCTTTGGATGAAATTGCATCCACAAAAATTCATCCTCTTTATAAAAAGAATATTCACCAGTTATTATTGATGTGCAAAGATGAATTAAAAGCCGTGCCTTTACATGATTAAAATATCCTCTTTTACAACTTCTTTTAAGTATTCAGATTTCAGGCGCTAATTTTGAAAGAAAAGTATAATTCTAAAGAATGAAATATAACTTCATAACCATTGAAGGAAATATTGGTGCAGGGAAGACAACGCTTGCTCATTTGCTGAGCAAACATTACAATGCGAGACTTATCCTTGAACAATTTGCTGAAAATCCTTTTCTTCCAAAATTCTATGAAAACAGGGAGCAGTATGCCTTTCCGCTGGAGCTTTTTTTTATGGCGGAGAGATATAAACAGCTGAAGGAACTTTTACAAACCAAGGATATGTTTCAGCATGTTACTATTTCTGATTACCTTTTTACAAAATGCCTTTTGTTTGCCAAAGTGAATTTGCCTGAGCAGGAATATTTGTTGTATCAAAAATTATTTGACATTATCAATCCCCAATTGATACAACCGGATCTATTGATCTTTCTACATGCGCCAATTTCAAAATTGAAAGAGAATATTAAAAAAAGAAATCGTTCATACGAACAATCCATAGAATCGGAATATCTTTTTTCTCTGCAGGAAATTTATTCTCAATACATCAGACAACATAACATTAAAACGTTATTTATTGATGTTTCAAATGCTGATTTTCTTGGGAATGAAAAGCATTTGCAATCCGTGCTGGAAGCTCTCGATAAAGATTATGAGAACGGTCAGAACTATTTAATGCTGCCATAAAAAATATCAAATGTCTCTTAAATCTGATCCGTTTGCCTCTGTAAGAGTAGTTGAATACCGAAATTTATTGATTGGGAGATTTGCATTTATCATGGGATTAAGAATGATGGCAACACTCATTGGCTGGTGGATCTATTTACTAACGAATGATCCCTTTGCAATTGGATTAGTTGGCTTGTCAGAAGTAATTCCGGCACTTTCATTAGCGCTTTATGCCGGACACGTTATTGATCAGAGTGAAAAAAGAAAATTATTATTAAAAGGAATTGTTCTTTATTTTCTGGCGGCAGTTACATTAGTTTTTATTTCAGGAAAATTTGTTTCCAATCATTTGAGCAATCATTTGATTGCGATCAGTATTTACCTGGTAATTTTTTGTACCGGAATTTTTCGTGCTTTTACCGGTCCGGTTTTCAGCGCAATAATCGCCTACATTGTTCCAAGAAATGATTTACAAAATGCAACCACATGGAGCCAGGGAACGTGGCTATCAGCTTCAGTTACAGGCCATGCGACAGGAGGTTTTTTAATTGCAATTATTGGAATTACCGGAACGCTAATAAGCATCAGCTTGTTGATCTTAATTTCATTTTTCTTTTTATTTAAATTAAAACCAAAACCTGCATCCGTCATCAAAGGCGTTGTAAGAACATGGGAAAGCGTGAAAGAGGGATTGCGCTTTGTTTATAAAACAAAAGAACTTTTTAGTTCACTATCACTTGATCTTTTCGCGGTTCTATTTGGAGGTGCTGTTGCGCTTATTCCCATTTATGCACGGGATATTTTGAAAGTTGGATCTGAGGGATTTGGAATCTTAAATGGAGCGGCGGATATGGGATCGATTTTAATTGTAATTATTTTAACGATTTTTCCTGCTAAAAAAAATCAGGGAAAGAAATTATTGTTGGCGGTTGGAGGATTTGGAATCTGCATCATCATTTTCGGTATTTCAAAAATATTTTTGCTTTCTTTTGCCGCATTAATGATCTCAGGCATGTTGGATGGAATCAGTGTTGTGGTTCGCGGAACGATCACCCAGTTAAAAACTCCGGACTATATGCGGGGCCGTGTAATGAGCGTCAATTCTATGTTTGTGAATTCCAGTAATGAATTGGGGCAATTTGAAAGCGGTGTCATGGCAAAATTAATGGGAACTGTTCCATCGGTAATTTTTGGAGGAAGTATGACGTTGTTGGTTGTAATATTTACGTGGTTTAAATCTCCCACTTTAAGAAAGATGGAATACTAATCTTCAAAATTTCTTCTCACCTGACGCGCAATAATTTAAATAGTATTTCGTTTTGTTGATAGTTTTTAGATGTTCTTATAAAAAAAACTACAAGAGATTAAAAAAAACACCTGAATCTGAAATAATAATTTTTTCATTACCCTAATTGAAGAATGAAAATCCTTTTGAAAAATCATTTACTGATTTTTTTGCTGACTTTTTGTATTGGTAGTTCTGTTAATGGGCAGGATATTATCAGGCAGGTTTCGTGCTTTGATTCTACTTTAAAATCGCAGGCTGATAGTTTAAAAAAAGAATTGTCGGCTCAGGGTTTTATCGTTGTCCGGGAAGCGGCAATGTCTATGGAGAGCGGCTATGAAATGCCGGTCATTGTTCCACTTACACAGGGTAGTTGGTACCATTTCGCTTTTATCGGCGATATGTCTTCACAACTTTATGAACTGCGAATGTTTGATTATAATGAGAAGCAGGTTGTTTATCAAAAGCATTATGGACAGGGAATGGAAAGTAATATTATCAGTTTTTCCTACATTCCAAAATTTACTGAATATCACCTAATCAAACCCGTACAGGTAAATAAAAAGAAGAAAAAAGATATTTGTGGTTACATAATAATGTTTAAAAAAGTGAAGTAACAGTTTTTCTTATTGAACTCATTTTCCTTTAATTAACTGTTATCTTTATCCGGGTGATCATCTTTCGGCAAAATGTATCTGATGAAAAATTGTTTCTTTTATTTTAAAGCTGGAATTTTAAGAATGAATTTTAAGGCCACATTTTTTTTACTGATTCTGCTAATGTTTTTAAATAATTCATACGGACAGACAACGATTCAGTTGTATAAAGAAATTCCGAACAGTAAAACTGATTTGAGTTATAAAGAAAAAGCGGATACCGGCACTGACGGAGTGATCAGGATCAGTAAAGTGTCCATTCCGCAGATCACTATTTTTCAGCCAGAAAATACAAATAAAAAAAGTAGTGCCGTTATAATATGTCCCGGGGGAGGTTATAGCATTCTGGCTTACAATTTAGAAGGCACGGACGTTGCAAAAATTTTGAATTCATGGGGCGTTACTGCTGTTGTTCTGAAATATCGTTTGCCCAGTGATGCGATCATGAAAGACAAATCTATCGGGCCATTGCAGGATGCACAAAGCGCTTTAAAATATGTAAGAGAGAATGCTGAAAAATTAAATATTGATCCGGGGAAGATTGGAATAATGGGCTTTTCGGCGGGAGGACATTTAGCATCTACGGCTTCAACTCATTTTGACAGATCGTATATTGCTAATCCATCCCATACTTCTTTGCGGCCTGATTTTTCTATTCTTGCTTATCCTGTTATCAGCTTTAATGATTCGATCGGTCATATGGGAAGCAGGGAAAATTTAATCGGCAGGAATCCTTCAAAGCAATTGATCCAAAGCTTTTCAAACCAATTGCAGGTAACGGGAAACACACCATCCACTTTTTTAGTTTTGGCATCTGATGATAAAACGGTAAAGCCTCAAAATTCTATTGACTATTATGAGGCACTTTTAAAAAATCATGTTCCGGTGGAAATGCATATTTACGAAAATGGCGGTCATGGATTTGGAACAAAAAAAGATGATTGGATGCAAATTTTAAAAAACTGGATGCACCGCAATCACCTCTTATAAATGCGTAATTCTTTATTTTAATAACCCCAATTTTTCATCACTTTCAGATCTTCCTTTGAACATTCCAGAGGCGTTTTTCCCTGGTAAGATTCCTGTTCAATAATGAATTCTGTGGTGCCACCTTTTTTTCTAAAAAGATCTACGATTTCTTTGACCGGAAGAATGCCTGCGCCTAAAATGGTGCTTTCATATTCATCGCCCATTTCGCCTTTTCCGCCTGCTTTTATTTCATCTTTTACATGCATACTTTTAAATCTGCCGGGATGTTTTTTTAAAATTTCCAAAGCTCTTCCACCGGCGCCATACATGTTACCGATATCGATTTGTTGCAGCACAAGATCAGGGTCTGTTTTTTCTAAAATGATGTCGTAAATTTTCTTTCCGTTCAAAGAATATTTAAATTCGAAATCATGGTTGTGATAACCAAATTTTAATCCTGATTTTTTACAAAGTTCCCCGGATTTATTGAACACATCCAGGAAGCTTACAAGGTCATCATAATTTTTTCTGAGGCTTTCATCAAGCCATGGGCTGATCACATATTTTTCTCCTGCAATGGCCGCGTCTTCCACAGTTTCCTTCCATTTATCTGTGAAATCATTTGCTGTCTTGTCCCAATCTTTTCCGGACATTACTGTATGACCGCTTGGCATTTTTAAACCGAGATCATCTAATACTTTTTTAAATTCCGACGGGGAATAACCATAAAATTTTCTGTCAATATAGTTTGCATGTTCTACATTTTTATAGCCCATTGCTGCCAATTGTTTTAAAGTGCCCAACGGATCCTTTTTCATGTCGTCCCGCACAGAATATAATTGCAAACCCAGTATGATGTCTTTATCTTTTTTATTTGCGAAAAGATCATTTGATAAAAACAAACTTCCGGCAACAGAGAGAGAAGTGTTTAGCAGGAATTTTCTTCTTGATAAGCTCATGGTTTTTAAATTTTATGATGAAAAAAGGAGTGATCCGGTTGATTTGATTAACTTTCTTTTATTTTCATGTTTACCGGATCCCAATTAATGATTTTCTTTTTAAAATAACTTTCATTGCAAGCCAGGCATGGCGCTGCTGCCCTGAAACCAAATACCGCATCTTCCACAACAGGCTTGCCCGTACGTACACTGTCAAAAAAGGTTATGTGATGTTCAAGATGTTCATCAAAGCCTTCCGGTTCTTTGTAATTAATGTCAGGTTTTGTTTTCCTTTTTTGTTGTTCGGGAGTATATTTTTGATTGTATTGATCGAGCAAAGTTTTTTGCATTGCTTCAGGATAAGTTGATAATGCATCCCAGCCGCCAATTCCTGGTGCTTCAGGCATAATGCTATGATGAACCGTCAATCTATTTCCGTTTATATGAATCGTTCCCTGGTCGCCTACAAACTGGATCATTTCTGAACCACCTGTTCCGCTTACAAAATTCACCTGTAAGGTTAATTGAAATGCTGAATGCTCGGGAGTTTCAGGATATTTCATAATGCCTGTCATGATATCAGGAACATTCCGGCCGTCTTTCCAGTAACACAATTGACCGGAAGCAAATATTGTTTCAGGTCCTTTTGAATCTGTAATTACATGGGTTCCGGAAAGAAGGTGAACAAACAAATCACCGGCAACGCCGGTTCCGAATTCACGATAATTTCTCCACCAAAAAAACTTCTTTGGATCGTAAGCAATTTTCCCCATACCGGATATATACCTGTCCCAGTCAACTGTTTCAGGCGAAGCGTCCGTTGGCATAGTATATTCCCAGGCTCCAAGCGCATCCTGCCGGTCATAAATTGCATTGACCATATTTAATTTTCCAATTTCGCCTGATTTATACAATTCATGTGCTTTTGCATAAACAAGGCTGCTTACCCGCTGGCTTCCGATTTGAATCGTTTTATTAGATGCTCTTTGTGCATCAATAACACCCTGGCCTTCATCAATATAATGCACCATTGGTTTCTCGCAATACACATGTTTACCTTTGTGTAAAGCATCTTTGCTGATGCGTGCATGCCATTGATCGCTGGTGGCAATAATCACTGCATCAATATCTTTTCGATCTAAAATTTTGCGGTAATCATTTGTTACAAAAATATCTTTGCCATACAATTCCTTTATTCTTTCAAGCCGTCCTGAATAAAGATCCGCGGCCGCAACTAACTTCACCCCGGGAACTTTTAAGGCAGTTTGTAAATTATTATTACCCATTATTCCCGTCCCAATCACAGCAATATTTACATGGTCATTTGTTGAAAATCTTTTTTGATACTGCAGAATACGTTCTTCCATTTTTTCTTCGGAAGCAAAGGATGCAAGCGGTCCGGCGCCAAGGGCAAGAGTTGTAGCAGTTATTTGTTTAAGAAAATTTCTTCTTGATGAGGGATTTTTTCTCTTTTGCATGTTTCGTAAATTTTATAAAACAACAACGAATGAAAATTTAAAAGAAATAATTAAGAAAATGGAAACACAAATCTTTAAGAAATAAATTTAATGAGTTTTTCAGAATAAACCGCATATGCATCCCATTGGTTTGAAAATAAAGTAAGAATAGTTTTTAAAGTTTCTTATTTAACGAATGAAAAGAATGCCAACAGGAATGTCTTTGAGGCGAATAATCGGGGGCATAGAAATTACAATTAATGCATTTTAATTCATCGAAACGTTGATGAATGAAAGCGTAGCCGCAATTATTTGGGGCGGGACTTTTGTTTGTTAGAATTAATATTTTTAATTATTCTTCAGGTTTGCCGCTGGAAAGGTTCAGCACCTTTCCTTTTTTCCAGGCTTTCAGTTCGCCCTTGAAATTCTTTTTGTTTTCTTTGGTAAGGTGCGGATCATCTAAAGAAAGGAGATCCGGACTGCCGGCATTTACCCAGGCGGTATACCAAAAACTCGCCACATCATGGATGGATAACAACAGTTGTTTTTGGATCATTCCATCTAAGGCTGTGTGAAACTCTCTGGCATATTCATCGGAAAAAACCGGTGAATTATAAAACATGACGGTGTTGCCACTGCTGTCTTTTTTATACATGTTGTCCTTTGTAAATCTATCTCTCACTTCTTTTTCTTTTGCAAGAAGTGTGTCAACCAAAGCATGAGAACGTGCAATAATATTTAATGTAGCGGCAGGAACATCGGCGATGTATTGGGCACGGTCTGTTTTAAAAGTATAGGTATCGGCGAACATTTGGGGAAGCGTTGATTCCCACAAAGCATGTACGCCTTTTTGATTGGTTAGTTGTCCGTCATAATTGGACGAAGTATGCAAAGGTTGATTAGCATCGCCAATGTAGTGAGACAAATCAGCAGCAAGAAAAAGTATTTCAGATTTATTTCTTTTCTTAAATGCTTTGGTAAGTTTTTCAGTAAGATCCTGGATGTACCACGGCAGGTATCCTGTTTTATTTAAAAATGCCGCGTCATATTTTTCGAAGGCTTCTTTGCTTGTTTTCGGCAATGAACTAACCGATGTTTTGAAGTCTTCCACATCAATAAAATGACGTGGTGGTTCATTTTTATCATTGATCAGGGAACGCCGTAAATCGGGTACCACCGAGGCTTCTGTAATGTAATCTATGTGATTGAAAAAGAATTTTTGCATGCTTTGTGGTAATGCAAAAACAGCTGCATGGCTGATATGTTTATGCCCCCATTGTCCCCAGGCAAAGGCAAGCGTAACGGTTCCTGTTACCATTAAGAATAAAAAACTGAATTTTAATATTTTACTTTTCATACTGCCGGATTTTATCGTAATTTTTTTTATTTTTTATTTAAAAATATTTGGGCGATAAATATAAAGAATGAATCTTAATGAATGATTAAAGAAATGACCACCGGTTCTTTTGTGGCATAGTTATTTATTAAATTTTATAAAAGAAAAAATTATGGAATTTGATGAAGAAAAATTTCCGGAACCTCCCGAGTTGAAGAAACAGGGGATTCCTCCTTTAAAAAAACAAATGAAATTTGTATATGTTGCAATTGCTGTTGCATTTATAATTGTATTAATATTTGCCATTGCTTTTTATTTTCATGATAAAAAATGAAGAATTATCGTCTTTATAAAAAGAGCAGGCATTCATGTTTCCCTTAAGCATTTTTCAACTGTTTCAATGGCTTGTTGTACAATTTCGGATCTCCCTGGTTCATTGTTTTCAGTGGGATCGCACTTCACGTAGAAATACAGGACCAAAACTTTTATCGTGTCGGCTAATGTCAACGTATGTCTGCATATTTAATGGTTTGCGCTCCCCAGCTTGTTCCGGCTGTTCTCTATCTTTACTTACTCTGCGGTTGAATTTCGGGTAATCTTCTTTGGTGTAAATATCCGTAAGTTCTGCCGTGAGCTCAACTGTTGTCTTTGCATCTTCTGATCCCATTATTGTCAACAGGAAACTTCGGGTTCATTGCGGGTAACAGGGGTATCTTCAAGCACATCGTGCAATAGTGCAGCTGCAAGAATCATGATATCATTAGTGTATTGGCTGCAAATTTCCATTCCCTCTGCCGGGTGAACGATATAGCGGCGGGGGTGTATTTCCTTTCTTCTCCCCATGTGTCTGGTCTGCAAATCCTTTTACCTGTTGTAATTTTTGGTTCATCGCAAAGATTATTTTTATCCGGTGCAGGAATTGGGCAGTTAGAGGTTATGTTGCCGGTTTCAGCTATTTGATCTCGTTACACTTTGGCATAATCCATTTCAAAATTGCCTTTTATTCTTTCAATTGATGGATTGAAATATCCAAATTTTAAATCAGGAAATTCTTCTCTTAATAAATCCATCATTTGCCTGACGCCAATGCATTCGCCGGTTTCTGTTACACCGATTTTTTCTAAATACCAGTCAGGATCAATGTTGAAATTCCGCCATTGGATCATTTTTAAACCGGTAGATCTTATCAGCGTTCTTAAGGCTTCATATTCTTCAAAACTGTCTGTCATTCCGGGAAAAACAAAATAATTAATGCTTGTCCAGCCACCAAAACTACTCACAGTTTTAAGGCTATCAATAATGTCATTAAACTCATAATTATTAGGACGATAATAAGGTGTATAAATACTTTCCCTTGCAGAATTGGTGCTGACGCGAATACTGTCCAAGCCTGCTTCACATAAGGCTTTCACGGCTTTTGGATCGCTGCCGTTTGTATTGATATTGATGCTTCCTTTCTGGGTATGTTTTCTTATTTCTATAATAGATTCCCTGATCGTTTTCCACATTAATAAAGGCTCTCCTTCGCAGCCTTGGCCAAAACTTACAATCGGGAATGGCGCTGTTTGCAGATGTGGAACGGTGTATTCAATGATTTCTTCAGCAGTAGGTTTAAAGGTAAGCCTGTCCTGTGTGGAGACAATTGTTTCATCCTGTGGCTGAAAAGAAATGCAGCCAATGCAATTTGCGTTGCAGGCAGGCGAACTCGGGACCGGGCATTCCCATCTTCCCATAAAAAAATTTCTAGCAGCGGGGCAATGATAAGTGAGGCAACAATTATTGGCAAGATGCTGAACCAAACGGTTATGCTTATATGCAGATAATAATTCTTTTACACCACTCTCTATTTTTTCTTCAACAAAACCTGCGCTTTCCTGACGGATGTCTTTTTCAATTCTTACTGCCGTTACATAAAATTTTTCATTGTACCAGCCCGCGGCAGTGTAACAGAATAAAGGAAGTGTTTCTGCGCTGGGCAACGTTTCATATGCAGCAAGGTAAGTGCCTGTAAATGCCGGCGGAATAAATGCTGCAACGGCCCATCCTTTTTCACACAAACGCATTTCTTTTGTGGTTACATCTATGCCAATGCCACGCCTGTTCGGCAGTTCATACATTTGACCACCGGAAGGAAGTTCGATCCATTCTTTATTCTCTATTGGCATTGCATCCCATCCGCTACGGCCACAAACATAGAGCGATCTGTCTTCAAAGATATTTCCTTTGCCATCAGAATATAAAAGAAAAGGGGAGTGTTTCATGGTCAATGGTGAATTATTGAATTTTCAATTTTGATTTCACAAACGAATTAAATTGTTGTTCATTAATATTTTGCGATTGATCTATTTCTGCCTGGATCAACCTGTTGTTTTTAAAATCGAGTGTAAGAATATTGTCTTTGAGCACTACATTATTAAATACTTCCCAATCAAATTCTTTGCCTGGAAAATTCAATTTGATCACTTTTTCAGCAGTAAATACAAATTGCAATTTCTGTAAAGCGAGGTGATACAGAACGCCGAGAACCACCAGCGCTGCTACCATAAAATAATTCTGCAATCCAAACCAGCACCCGGCTAAAACAAACATGATCACCTGATCAAGATAATTTCCCTGCTGGTATTTTTTGACAAAATACAATCGCATAAAAATATAAATGCCCACCAGCAAAATTGCCGAAGCGGCTTCATAGCGATATTCGTCATAGAATAACATGAAAATAAAAATCGCCAGATTCAACATCAGGATGATCAGCGCTATTGACCGGTAAGATTTTATTTTATCATTTTTCACAATGATGTCAAACTGTTGCATATTTTTGGTTTGAAGCAATCAACAGATTGCATAATTTAAAAAGAACCCTTGCCCCTACATTTTCGTCCCATTCGTTGGAACTTACCCCCACTTCGTTCAAATCAAAACCAATCAGACTTCTTCCGCTTTCAATTATTTTTCTCAACAAATAATAGACCTGCTGGGTTTCAAAGCCGCCGGCAACGGGGGTCCCGGTGTTAGGGCATAATTTAGGGTCAAGGCCGTCAATATCAAAACTCAGATACACTTTTTGAGGAAGATGCGTGATCATTTCTTCCACAATTTGTTTCCAGCTTTCACCTTCATAACCACGATCTTTCAGATTTTTATCAAAATAGGTGACTACGCGGTTATTGCTGTTTTTAATATATTCCATCTCTGAGGATGAATAATCTCTTGTTCCGGCCTGCAGCAATTTTGTAAGCTGTGGAATTTCTGCAAGGGCATTATACATAATGGAAGCATGAGAATATTTTAAATTTTCATAAGCTTCGCGAAGGTCGCAATGCGCATCTATTTGTAAGATTCCAAACTCACCATGTTTTTCTGCAATGGCTTTATAAAATCCTAAAGGAGAACTGTGATCGCCGCCAAGGATTCCCACTAATTTTCCCCTGTTTAATAATTCTTTTGTTTGTTCATACACCCATTGGTTCAAAAACTCACTGCCCTCATTGATCTCCCGCAGCACTTTTTGCATAAATTTATTATCACACAGTTCATCGCCTTCGGTGATGTAATTAATGTACAATTCAGCTTCCTTGCGCAGGTAATCGCTTTTGGCCAAAATGTTTTTATCTACATCCCTGAGAAAAATTCCCTGTTTCCACCCATTAGGATTGTCGTCATCTGTGAGATCGACCTGCAGGCTTGCTTTGCAAATACGCTCTGTGGCCCTTGCTGTTCCTGCTTTGTAACTCACCGTCACTTCCCACGGAATGGGTAATAAAATAAGTTTTGCATCTTCTTCTGTAAAAGGAAGTCCGAAGATGCCATTGTTAGGATTCCCTACTGAATTTGGGTCAAAATGGGTGAGATCTGCCATTGTTCTAAATCTGATTTTTTTTAGGACGGCAAAGGTAACACGGATAAAGTTAACGGGAGTTCAAAGTTGTGTATTAGTTCGTTTTTCGCAGTTTTTTGTTCAGAACTAATAAGGAATCATTATCTCAAACTTACAACCACTTCCGGGAGAAGAAAGGATATTGATCTGGCCGGAATAAAATTCTACCCGGCTGCTGATGTTTTGTAAGCCAATGCCTTTTGAACGTTCTTTCTTATCGAATCCGATTCCATTGTCTGAAATGGTCAGATGCAGATTTGCAGCATCAGATTTAAATTCGATGTCTGCTTTTGTGGCGTGCGAATGTTTTAAAATATTATTGATTTGTTCCTGCACGATCCGGTAGATCATCAGTTCTTTCTTATTGTCAATTTTTAGGGCCGGATCTACGCTGTAGATAAGACTCATCGTTAATTCATTGGTCATATTCACTTCATGTACCAGGTCTTCAACAGCCTGCCTGAGGGTGATATTTCCAAGTGATGGCGATACCAGTGATTTGGATAATTTGCGTATCTCTTCAATCGCTTCATTTACATATTCATAGCTCTTATCCAATAATTCCGAAGTGTCGCCTTTATTATTTTTCAGCAGGCCCAGATAGATCTTTACCGTAGCCAGGATCTGGTTGATATTATCATGAAGTTCTTTGCCTATTTCATTTCTCTGCTTTTCCTGCGCCTGGATGGTTGTTTCAGTAATCAGTTTTTGCTGATTCAATTGTTGCAAAGCCAGTTCTTTTTCCAGTTTTTTGCGGTCAGTAACATCAGTGGTTGAGCCAAACATTCTTGATGGTGCGCCATTATTGGAAAACAATAAATAGCCACGGCTAAAAACATCTTTATAATTTCCATCGGCGGTGCGGAAACGATATTCATCCTGCCAGTTTCTTAGATGATTTTCAAGATGGTATTTCAGATTACCGGCTACCCGCTTTCTGTCATCAGGATGAATGCTGTTGTTCCACATGTCCCAATCAAAAAGCAGGTCTTTTTCTGAATAGCCAAATGTGCGGATGATGCCTGCGCCCCACTGGCCTTTATTATTTTCAAAATTCCAATCCCATGTTGTATCAAGGGTTGCTTTATTGATAAATTCATAACGCTGATTGCTAAAATGCAATTTGTCTAAAGTCTTTTTTCTTTCTATGCTGTGTTGAATGGTTTTCATTAGCAGCTTTTCATCAAATTCACCTTTTACAAGATAATCCTGGGCTCCAAGGGAGATCGTTTCGACAGCAACCTCGAGCGAACTTAAGCCGGACAAAACAACAATCGGGGTTTGAGGAAGCAGGCGATCCACTGTGATCACAGAATCAACACCGCTGCTGTCGGGCAAAGAAAGATCGAGTAGCACGAGATCAAAAACAGTATTTTTTATGAGTGAAGGCACCACATCCATATTGACGGCATGAACTATTTTTTTTACAGGCAATGCCATTTGCTCAAGAAGTTCTTTCAACAAGATATAATCGCCTGCGTTATCTTCCAGGATCAATAGAGTAATGGGTGTATTTGTATCAATCATTTCATCCGTCAATTTTTGGCAATTGCACAATGTTAATCCAGAAATCTTTAATAGTTTGAATTACGTCCATAAAGTTTTCAAAATTTACAGGTTTGGTAATATAACAATTTGCATGGCTTTGATAAGATTCAAAAATATCTTTTTCAGAATCGGAAGTTGTGAGCATCACCACTGGTATCACCATCAATTGTTCATCGGCTTTTATCCTTGATAGAACTTCAATGCCATCTATTTTTGGAAGATTGATATCAAGTAGAATGAGGTCAGGGGTTTCAGCATTCTCATATTTTCCTCTTTTGTGAAGATAATCGAGGGCGGCATCGCCATCTTTTACAACGTTGATCTCATTGTGAATTTTTGCTTCATGTAAAGCCTCCAGCGTAAGTAAAATATCGCCTTCGTTGTCTTCTACCAGTAAAATGTTGACCTCTTTTTTCATAATTGTTTTTTGGGTATGGTAAAATAAAAAGTGGTTCCTTCCCCGGGCTGTGATTCGACCCAGATTTGACCGCCATGGTGATTAATAATTTTTTTGCAGATGGAGAGCCCGATTCCGGTTCCTGAATATTCACTTTTATTATGTAGCCTTTGAAAAACTACAAATATCTTATCAAAATATTTGGGATCAATGCCAATGCCATTGTCTTTTACATAAAACCGGTAAAATTGGGGTTCTTCTTTTCCGCCAACTTCGATCTGCGGTGGGTCGTCATTATGGTATTTCAATGCATTTCCTACAAGATTTTGAAACAGTTGCAGAATCTGGGGTTTATATGCCTGGATCACCGGCAATGATTTTATTTCCAGTTTCCCATTCAACTCAGTTAATGAAAGAGTGTAAAAGGATTTGACAACTTTCATTATTTCATTGCAGTCAACATCTGTAAGTTTCATTTCCATGCTGCCTACACGTGAATATTCCAACAGATCATGAATCAGCTTTTTCATTCTCTCTGCGCCATCAACTGCAAAATGAATGTACTTGTTGCTTTTTTCATTCATTTTGTCGGCGAGATTTTTTTGCAACAACTGTAAAAAGCTTGTTACCATACGCAGTGGCTCCTGCAGATCGTGAGAAGCCACATAAGCAAATCGTGCCAGTTCAGTATTGGAAGCCTGCAACTCTTCCGCCCGTTTTTCAAGATTTTCATTCAACTGTTTTTTGATTGCTTCAGATTGTACCCTTTCCGTTACATCCATCACAATCGCCAACAATGTTTGATGATTATTTTGTGTTACCAGCTGGAGATGTGATTCTGCCGGATAAGTGGTTCCGTCTTTTCGTTTATGCCTGGTAATAAAAACAATTTTTTCCTGCTCTTCATTTTCCAAAGGCCTCAACATTTTGCGAAAGCTTTCTTCAGTAAAATCAGGCTTTATATCAAGAGCAGTTAATTGAGTAATCTCGTCCAGTGTATAGCCAAGATTCTTCAATCCACCATTGTTCACATACTTTATCCGCAAATCATCTTTGCTGAAAGTGATGATCTCATTGACACTTTTTTGCAATGTATTCAACAGGTTACTTTTTTCATCCTCGATTTTTTTTCGTTCACTGATATCCATTGAAAGAATAAAAAGACCCTCTGGAACGGGTTGGATACTCAATTCCAGCCAGCCTTTGGAGCCATCCGGATAGGTAAATTCATTTTCCATCAGGTGCGGCTTCCTTTCTTCCATACAACTTTCAAGCACCTTGAACATAGGGGTGTTTTCAATTCCCGGATACATTTCCATCATCGTTTTGCCTATCAGTTCTCCACCATTGTATTTACTCTGTTTCACCAAAGAATCATTTACAAAAAGATAACGCCAGTCGTAACCAATTACCTGGATTCCTTCCCTCATATTTTCTATCAGAAAACGGTATTGCTTTTCTTTTTCACTGATCTCTTTTGATTTTTCATCCACCCGTTTTTCGAGTGTGATATTGAGGTTGTTGATTTTATCTTCGGCCTTATTTCTTGCCCTTGTATTTCTGTAGATAATGATAAAGGCAGTGATCAGCAATAAGACCAGGATGCAAAAAAACAGGTCAATGATCTTTGATAATGAATGGATACTTTGGTCATAGGCAACCTTGTGTGTATCCAGAGATTGCTGCTCGTGGTTCTTAACAGTTGCGATCTGATCATAAAGGCGGCGCATTTTTCTTTGCTGAACAATTGCTGATTCAAAGAACGCATTAGCAGAATCCATTCCCTGCTTTTCTCTTATTTTAACTAAACTTCTGCTTGTCGCAATATTTTCTGCAACCAGTTTTTGTAAAGAATCTACTTCTTTTTGTTCTGAAGAATCCGCCTTGCTTAAAGTTTTCAGTTCTTCAACAGAATTATTGATTAAAGGCACATATTTATCAATTGCATCAGAAAAAACTTTCCTGCCGGAGATCAGAAAACCTCTCGTACTTAATTCAAGACTTTGGGAATAATTCAGAATCTGGCCAGTAACGGATAGAAACTGGTTATTGGTCTCTATTCTTTTGGAGGAAGTATCTTTTTGCTTATTGATATTGCTGACCGCTAAAAAAAGAAAGGCCATCATCAGGATAAGGACCAGGAACCAGGCTGCTATTTTTCTTTGAAATGAATAATGGATATAACGAAGCGGATAACTTAAAAAGATGCCGGTAAATAACAGGATAAAAAGAAAGCTATCATGGGTGAACGGGCTGAAAAACTGGTAACTGTGCAGGTTAAAAACCACCGCTGCAATGATCGCAAAAACCATTACTTCAATCAGCAGCCCAATAATCAGTAAAATCTGTATCAGCAAATGCCATCTTCTGTTTGTCAGAAATAAAAAGATGAATCCGGCAAAAATAAACAGCATCGTAATCAAAGGATCCATTCTTGCCGGGGAATTATTTTGCGTGGCGGAATGACTATTTGCATAAAACAATGTGTCAATTCCAAGGTTGACACCGGAAATATGTTCGGCTAAAGTAATTCCCGCTATAATTAAAATAAGAATTGACAGGCACCTGGTAATTGTTCGCCTGGTTTTATGGGTATTATCATTTGATAAAAACAAACATATGGCAGATAATATAAAGCAGATGGCAGTATTAAAATTTACCTGGCTGAATTTTAATACAGTCGCTAATCCTGTGATATTAAATTCATAATTGATTAAAATAATTACAGCTACTATTAAGATAAAGCCTGCAATCGCCCTGGTAATAAGAGGGTAAGATTTATTCATAATTGCGGTGAGCGTTTCTAAATAATGATCACAATATAAAATGATATCACATATAAAACAAGCAACTGTTTTTAATATCTGCTAAAAGAAGTTGGCAGAAGTATTTTGGAATTCTTTTTGTGACTGAATAAAATAAAAATCAATCATGGAAGAACAGAAATTTGACTTTGAAATAGACTCAATCCCTTATGAAGTAACCATAGCGCCCTATAAATTTAATAATGAAACCCGTTATCGTGTAAGTTATAACGGCGGCAATGAAAACATTTTTGTGTGGGATCCGGAAGTTAGACGGATAAGGGCAATTGATGATGCGGCTTCCATACTTCCTGATGATCTTGGCTTAGAAATTTCGCGTAAGATTATGCAGGCGGGAATATATTAATAATTTGAAAAACATCTTGTTCCCTTTCTTTAAAAAGCCTAAAAAATACAGCTTTGCTTATACATAGAGTGCCCCTGTAGAGAACAGGGGCACTTTACCAAAACTAACTGCTTATGAGTTAGGGCGAAAATTAGCACATTTTCTTTGAAGAATGCAAACTTTGCCCCTATTTTTTACTAATTTATTGCAAATCACTTTTTTAAAGAAAGGCAAATCCTCTCATGTTTGCTATTGCAATTGAATTATCTGGCTTATAAACACTATTTTTATTGCCATTTTAATATTTTTATATGTAATTTGTTTAAAATTAAACTATAGCCTCACCATGAAAAAAAATTTCCTCTTCAGGTCTCTTTTTATGATCGTAATTTTATTGGTTATGAAAAGTTTATCAGCAAAAACAACTAACATTCCTGTTGCCCAGTCTGACACCGTTGCCATCCAGGGCAGATGGGATATTACCATCGATTTAAACGGAAAGGCGGTTCCATCATGGCTTGAAGTGAAACTTTCAGGAAGGGAAACGCTGGTCGGCAGTTTTGTTGGTGCTGGTGGAAGTGCAAGGCCCATTTCAAGAGTGAATTTAAAGGATGGGGAAATGAGTTTTTCTATTCCGCCACAATGGGAAGCAGAACCTGCGGATCTGAAAGTAGAAGGTAGGTTACAAGGCGATAGTTTGAGTGGAGAAATGACTTTCAGCGATGGAAGTACGCATCATTGGGTTGGCAAAAGAGCGCCGCTTCTGCGAAGGAAAACTAAACCGGTGTGGGGAAAACCAATGCATCTTTTTGATGGAACAAATATGGATGGGTGGCACGCAACGGGTAAAAACCAATGGAAAGTGGAAGACGGACTTTTAAGAAGTCCACGTTCCGGTTCTAATCTCGTTACCAACCAGACTTTTAATGACTTTAAATTGCATATTGAATTCCGTTATCCAAAAGAAAGCAACAGCGGCGTTTATCTTCGTGGCAGATATGAAGTTCAGGTTGAAGATAGCAGAGGAAAAGAGCCTGAAAGCCATCTCTTTGGTGGTATTTATGGATTTTTACCCCCGAGTGATATGGTAGCAAAAGCACCAGGTGAATGGCAATCTTTTGATATTACTTTGATAGGAAGGATGGTAACGATAGTTGCCAATGGAAAAGAGATCATCTGCAACCGTGAAATTCCCGGCATTACCGGCGGGGCTATTAATAGTGATGAAGGTGCACCAGGCCCGATACTTTTGCAAGGCGATCATGGCCCGGTTGATTACAGAAATATTATTATTACGCCGGCGAAATAATAATATTAGTCAGGGGAAATCAATAGCTGTTTTTATTAGAAGTAATAAGATAAATTGACCTCCCAATAGCCATTTAATTTGTGGGCAGTTGAAGAGAAAGGCAGATAAATACTGCCGGAAGGCCGGATATTTAATGCGCCTATTCCCAAGGTTGATTCAAGATTTATTTCCATATTATTGAAAGAAAGCTGCTGTCTTTCAACCGGTACTTCCTCGCTCGTAACAGTAGTTGTCGAATTTCCATTAGAAGTTGAGTTCCCTCTTCCTTTATTGCCGGCATGCGGATTTTTTACAATATTCTTGTATTGATTACTATGCGAAATGTATTTTGATAGTTGCAGGAAAGAAAAATACTCATTTGTACCTGCGTTGACATAAACAGAAGGGGTTACATTCAAAGAAGTATTATCGTCAAATTGCCAATCAAAAGAATGAGTCGTTCCTGCAGCAAGCTCAATGTCGTAAGCATCAGATACAGGAGAAGTTTCTTTATTGGTGCCAAAACCAATTCCTGCAGAAACTCTTGGCATTAACCACCAATTTTTATAAGTAGCACCCAAAAGGATTTCATTGGTAATTGGAGTAGTAGGAACACCGGGATTTTGCGTAAAAAAGAAATGGCTGTAATCAGCAATCAAATCGACAATTTTGCGATCATATTGTTCCAGTCCAACCGTTGCCTGGTGCATGTAAATCCCAGGCTGAGGACCGGCGGTTACAAAATAAGGTGAATAGATCAGCCCAAACCCATAATTGCTCCTGATCTCTACCCGTGGTGAAATGGATAAATTACTTTGATAACTGGAATCTGTTCCGGAAACCTGCAGGGTAGGGACGCTGCTGAAATTCACCTGAACATTTGGTTGCCATTTTGGTGCCGGATGGTCCTGTGCAACTGAAGCGCAGTAAGTCAAAAGTAAACAGGCAGCCAGATAATAAGATTTCATTAATAATTATTTATAAGCAGAAACTAAACGGCGAAATTAAATCGAAAGTATCTTTACATTGTAAAAATAATGTAACCTTTTTATCTGATCTGAAGGGAGAGGTAAATTTAATAATTGTATAAAATTCAATACAAATCTTCCTGTTATTTTTCCGGATATTGCTGCATTGTCATTCTATTCAATAAAATGAATTTTTTGATTATACCCTTAAAAAGACTTTCTTTTTATAAAGAAAATAAAGGAAAGCCCACTTCACCATTACCAGGCAAATGGCCATAACAACTGCATTGAAAGGGTTGCCGATCAATTGTCCGAGCCAGTTAAAAAAAGCGTTGGTAGTGTATGCCCAGTTGATAAATCTTCCGGACATATAGATCAAAATGGAATTCATCCCTATCACTTTAAAGAAGAATGCCCAGCTTTTATAACCCAAGATATCAATAATGTAATAGAACAGGGCCAGCAAAAGCAAGCTGATTCCTCCTACATTCAATACAAAAGAACTGGTCCACAAATTTTTATTGATCGGGAAAAAAGGATTCCATAACAGCGCCAGTAAAATACATACAACTCCTGTAAGTGCCATCCATATTGCCTTTCGTTTCTTGCTCATCGGATTGTTCTTTAATAGCGTTCCTGTTAGAATTCCCAAAAGTCCTGTGGCAATTGCAGGAATTGTTGAGATCAATCCTTCCGGATCATGAATTCCCAAATACAATTTTCCGGGAAGAACAGAGCGGTCGATATACGATGCAAAATTTCCTTCCATCGTCAGGTCGCCGGCCGGAAAGCCTGGAGCAGAGTTGAATTTCAATAACATCCAATAACCGATCAGAATGCCCGTAAACCAAATGATCTGCGCGCGCCGGTTTGAATAGATGTAAATGATATTGGCAAACATATAGGCAAGCCCAATTCTTCCCAACACGCTTGCAAAGCGCACCTGATCGATCGGTTTGATCATCAGCCCATTATTATAAATGATGCCAAGAATCACCAGGATCAGCCCTCTTTTCACTACCCGCCATAAAACCTGGTCGCGGCTTTTTCCCTTTTCCAGTTCCCTGCCAACAGAATAAGGTGTCGCTACCCCCGCAATAAAAAGAAAGAGAGGAAAGATGAGGTCATAGAAATGAAATCCATTCCATGCCGGATGAGTGAACTGGTTGGAAATAGCGCCCCAAAAAGGAGAGCCTGTTGCCTTGCCAAGACCATGAAAAATTTCCTCGGCACCCATGATCCAGAACATGTCAAACCCCCTGAGCGCATCCAGGGAATAAAGGCGTTGTTTTGGGATTAAATTCTCTGTCATAACAATGATTGTGTAGAATTAAGTAGAGCCAGTTAATTTGAATAGCGATAATAAAGATATGGATTCCTGTTTATCAAATAAATAATATTTGCGTCAATAGAAATCATGTCAATAAATAAGGAATCAATCATTTAATCAAAACCCTTTAATTTGCATGCTGTTATAAAATCCCTGAAATCATTTTCAAAACCAGATCTTCTTTTATGAAAAGAATCTTCTTTACAATCATTGCTGCAGGTTTTTCACTCACTTCCATCGCTCAACAAGCTGCTCCTTTAACAGAAAAGGATTATGCTCATGCAGAAAGCCTGCTTTCCTATAATACCCAGAAATATATTGACCATGGAAGCCTAAGGCCTCATTGGCTTTCCGGAGACCGTTTTTGGTATCGAGATCTGAATGCCAACGGCAGTCAATTTATATTAGTGAATGCGGTGACAGGAAAACGTACCGCAGCTTTTGATCAGAAGAAACTGGCTGCTTCGCTTTCTTCCGCTACAGCAAAAACATACGAGCCGGAAAGGCTGCCATTTGAAAGATTTACCTTTTCAGAAGACGGGAAGTCCATTTATTTTAATGCAAACGGAAACCAATGGAAATGCGATCTGCAAACGTATCAATGCACCAGGGATGTTTCCCGTGAAAAAGAAGAATATCGCGCCGGCAGAAATGAAGTTCTTTCTCCTGATGGAACCAAGGCGGCATTTATCAAAGATGATAATTTATGGGTAAAAGATCTGGCCACAGGTAAGGAAACGCAACTTACCATTGATGGGGTGAAGAATTTCGGCTATGCCACGGATAATGCCGGCTGGAAACACAGCGATGCTGCGATTCTGCGCTGGTCGCCCGATTCAAAGAAGATTGCCACCTTTCAACAGGATGAGCGCAGAGCAGGAGATATGTATCTGGTAACAACTAATGTAGGCCATCCAACATTGAAAGCCTGGAAATATCCTCTTCCCGGCGATACGAATGTGATCATGATTGAAAGGGTAATTATTGATGTAGATAATGCCAAAGTGATCCGTCTGCAGATTCCACCTGATTTTCACAGGGGCACTCTCAGTGATGACATCTCCAGCAGCGGCACCTTTGATGATGTGGATTGGAACCTAAACGATAATGAACTGGCTTTTGTTTCTACTTCCCGCGATCATAAACAGGAGAAATTCCGAATAGCAGATGCCAACACCGGCGCTGTTCGTGAAGTGTTTGAAGAAACCGTTCCCACACAGTATGAATCCGGACAGGGCACTATCAACTGGCGTTATTTGCCAAGAACCCACGAGATCATCTGGTATTCTGAAAGGGATAACTGGGGCCATTTGTATTTGTATGATTCAAAAACCGGTAAACTGAAAAACCAAATTACCAAAGGCGATTTTGTGGTTACTCAATTACTGAAAGTAGATGAACAAAAACGTCAATTGTATTTTCTCGCAGATGGCAGGGAAGCCGGCAACCCATATTTTACTCATTTCTACAGAATTGATTTTGATGGGAAAAACCTGACCTTGCTGACTCCCGAAAAAGGGAATCATGAAATTAATTTATCTCCTTCTCAAAAATATTTTATCGACAGTTATTCCCAGCCTGATGTGCCGGGTGTGATTGTGCTGCGCGACCTGAATGGAAAACTGATCTCTACATTAGAGAAAACTGATGTTTCCAGATTGATGGCCACCGGCTGGAAACCGCCAAAACCGATCATTGTCAAAGCGTATGACGGAACAACTGATCTGTATGGATTGATGTTTACACCGACAGACCTCGACCCAAATAAAAAATATCCGGTTATTGATTATATCTATCCCGGCCCGCAGGGTGGGAGTGTAGGAAGCTGGTCGTTTGTGGCTTCCCGCGGCGATCATCAATCACTGGCGGAATTGGGATTTGTTGTGGTGCTGATTGAAGGAACCAGCAATCCGCTGCGTTCGAAAAGTTTTCATGATATGAACTATGGCCACATGTCTGAGAATACCTTGTCAGACCAGGTTGCAGGTATCAGGCAACTGGCTGAAAAATATGGTTATATTGATATCAACCGTGTGGGTATCTGGGGACATTCAGGTGGTGGTTTTGCAACTGCCGCTGCAATGTTTCGTTACCCTGATTTCTTTAAAGTGGGTATCTCAGAATCGGGCAATCATGATAACCGCAATTATGAAGATGACTGGGGCGAAAGATATATCGGGCTTTTAAAAACCGGCCCTGATGGTGTTTCTAATTATGAGCCGCAGGCCAATGAAATTTATGCAAAAAACCTGAAAGGCAAGTTGTTGCTGGCTCATGGCCTAATGGATGATAATGTGCCTCCATCGAATACTTTGCTGGTGGTAGAAGCACTGGAGAAAGCGAATAAAGATTTTGACCTGATTGTTTTTCCTAACAGCCGTCATGGTTATGGCCCTTATTCATTCTACATGATGCGGCGCCGCTGGGATTATTTTGTAACGAACCTGCTCGGCACTGGTCACCCCAAAGAATATGAATTTAAGTATTCAAAAGATCCAAGGAATCAGTGATTGAAAATAAGGATTTTGTTGGTTTAGTGATTCCAAAGACGACCTCACAGGTTTTGCAAACCTCTGAAGTCTGAATACTGTAGCTCAACAGTCACATTAAAAAATAAGATCTGTAGAAGTCTGGAAAAAATGGAGCCGGTTTATCCTCAATCTGCATATCGATTCATGCTGACATCAAAGTTCTGTAAGTTGCTAGAAGATTGAAGAAGGTATGTGGCAATTAATAATGCAAAGGATTGGTTTTAGATTATTTTTAGATGAAATGAATAAATATAGCGGCAGAAATAAGCGGCCCCAAAATTATAAATACCCCAAAATTGCCTGTATAAAATATTGCCATTATTAATTTTAAAAATACATTTGCCTGTTCAATTGTCATTTCAAAGAAATGAAATTTTCAATAATAAAAATCGAAACTATCTGCAGAGATATTTTTTTTATCTCAATCACACTGTTTTTATTTCTATTTCCATTTGACCAATTAAGTAGTCAAAATTTAATCACCAACGGTTCAATGAACGGTGTACCCGGCGAAGGTGTATTAGCTTCCGGATGGTCAAAATCTCAAAGTAACCTTTATGCAAATACGCCCGATTTGAATGATAATTCCGGCATTTTACATACTACTTCCGGATATTTTTGGGCCGGTGGAATTCCGATTTCTTCCCCCGACGGAGGAACGTGGCAAAATGTTTATACAGGTGAAGCTTTTGAACAAACGATAACAGGCCTTATTGTGGGGAAAACCTATTTTTTCCGTTACTATTATACTTCGCAGGGGATTAGAGAATATTCACTTTATAATAGTTGTTATCCGCCAAATGTCATTATTAAAGGTGCCGTAGGATACAATAACCCTACTAACGCCGGTTTTTTATTTGGCTGGAATTCTTATTGCGGCCAGCTAACTGCTACTTCAACATCTATCACAATAGAAGCCACTACTGCATCTGAAAACGCTTATTATCTCGCTTATGATGGATTTTATTTGTCAGAAAATCAGTTTCAGGATCCGCCAAACACGAACCCGCCTTCTATTGCAATAACTGCTTCTTCAACTGACATCTGCAAGGGTACAGATGTTACATATAATTCTATAGTTTCCAATTTCGGAACGAATCCTGTTTATCAGTGGAAAAAGAATGGTAAAGATGTAGGCACCAATGCCACGACTTATATTGATAATTTAATTACTGATAATGATGTAGTTTCCTGTGTGTTTACTTGCGATTATGGTTGCTCCACACCTGTTACTGCAATTAGTAATTCAGTTTCCATTAACGTAATACCATCCTTCTCTCCTTCTTTGTCAATTAATACAAATACTCCAGTCATTTGCGCAGGTTCACCCGTTAAGTTCACTTCTCAAATTGCCAATGGTGGTACCAATCCGATTTATAAATGGAAAAAGAATGGAACGGAAGCAGGAAGCAATACGAATACCCTTACTGCTGTAGACTTATCCGATGGTGATTTGATTAGTTGTGATGTAACCTTTGATAATAAATGTGTTAACCCAGCTTCTGTAACCAGTAATGTAATTGCAATAAAGGTATTGGCAAATCCAATAGTGATGCTCGATCATACTTCCTGGATGTGTGCAGGAACCAGGCAGCTTGATGCAGGCGATTTTGCTGCTTATTTATGGAACGATGGAAGTAGTAACAGAACGTTGTCTGTTAATAATTTGGGTACTTATTATGTAACAGTTGCGGGTAACAATGGTTGTAAAGGAAGTGACACAACAATGATAAAAACCCTGCTTCCTCTGCCTTCGCATTTCCTTCCGACAGATACATCAATTTGTTCCTATGATACGCTTTTATTAATAGCAAAGCCAGGTTATAAAGAATATTTATGGAATAATAATTCAACCGGTTCAACACTAAGTATTGAGCATGCAGGAACATACTCGCTTGAAGTGACAGATAATAATAATTGCAAAGGGACAGCTTTTGTTGTTGTAACTCAAAAAGAATGTATGAAAGGATTTTTTATGCCAAATGCTTTTAGTCCAAACAATGACGGCATCAATGATTTTTATAAGCCATTGCTT